>Ga0209254_10000577_pt1 | contig 30397 bp, 23 predicted proteins | sample FrelakmetDIP11DI_FD_187148 | JGI IMG/M metagenome (GOLD analysis project Ga0209254, IMG submission 187148) | Freshwater lake sediment microbial communities from the University of Notre Dame, USA, for methane emissions studies - DIP11 DI (SPAdes)... | ecosystem: Environmental > Aquatic >... | reverse complement strand
TGAGCGAGCCTTTCAAAATCACTCAAATTGGCTCTAAGGAACTCTCCTCCCCAGATCGTTCCATCATTCCCGAAACCCGTCCCGTCCAGAGCGACACCGATCACATCTCCGGCCAACTCGTTCTCCGCCATGGCACTCACCACGTGGGCATGGTGATGTTGAACGCCCACTTTTGGAATCCCTTCAAGGGACAGGGCATACTTTGTGGAGAGGTACTCCGGGTGAAGGTCGTAGGCCACGGCCTTGGGTTTAATGGAGAAGAGCTTCTTGAAATGCTCGATTCCCTGTTCAAAGGAAAGGAGCGTCTCCATGTTCTCCAGGTCTCCGATGTGGTGGCTCATGAACACATAAGGACCGCGGGAAAGAGAAAAGGTATTTTTCAACTCTCCCCCGCAAGCGAGGATCATTTCGAGGTCAAAAGAAAGCTTAACGGGAAAAGGAACGTAGCCCCGCGATCTTCGCAAGACGAAAGGCGTCCCTTTGAAAACCCGGACCACCGAATCATCGCACCTCATGTGGATGTCGCGATCATGGAGGAGAAAAAAGTCCGCTATTTCGGAGAGCCGGTGACAGGCCTCTTCATTCCTGTAAGCAATGGGTTCATCACTCACGTTCCCGCTGGTCATTACCAGACTCTTGAGCGGGCCGTGGAGCAGCAAATGATGAAGAGGGGAATAGGGGAGCATCACGCCAAGGGTCTTCTGAAAAGGCGCAACGCTAGGGGCAATGGAAGAGCCCTTTTTCCTGTTGAGGAGGACAATGGGTCTCTCAGGGCTGCACAAGAGCCTCTCCTCCTCGTCATGGACGTCACAATTCGCTCTCACTTCTTCCACGTCACGACACATGACGGCAAAGGGCTTGTCCTCTCTGAACTTTCTCGATCTCAACGAAGAGACGGCGCCATGGTTTTCCGCATGGCAGACCAGATGAAAACCCCCGATCCCTTTGATGGCCACGATCGAGCCTTGTGTCAGAAGCGCAAGGGTTCTAGCCAGAGCATCTCCAGGAAGGGTTTCTCCCTTTCGCTCCACCAATCGCAAGGACGGCCCACAAGTGGGGCAGGCATTGGGTTGGGCGTGAAATCGACGGTCGACCGGGTTTTCATACTCCTGACGGCAGACCGGACACAGGGTGAAGGGAGCCATGGTCGTCTTGTGACGATCATAGGGAATGTCTTTGATGATGGTGAATCTCGGTCCACAGTGAGTGCAGTTAATGAAGGGATAGCGGTGCCGGAAGTTGACGGGAGAGAACAGCTCGGCGAGGCACGCGTCACAGGTAGCCACATCCGGAGAGATCAGGGTAAAGCCCTCTGAAGCCCCCTTGCTCTGTCTAATTTCAAAACAGGGATACCCCTGGGGCTCGAAGGAGCTGGCCTTCAGGGTTTCAATTCGAGCAAGAGGCGGGGCAAGCTTGGTCAAATCCTCTGTGAAAAGATCGAGAGCCTCATCCTCACCCTCCGCATCGATGAATACCCCCTGTTCATTGTTGAGGATCCACCCCCGGATGGAATAGGTCTGGGCCAGATTGAAAACAAAGGGCCTGTAACCAATGCCCTGAACGATACCGGTTATTTCAATGGTTTTTCTTTTCACAACCCGATCTTCCTCGGGAACCTCTTGGTGCAGTAACTGTGCCTTATAATAACCCCTCCAGCCTGGGGAGACCAGAGGGTTTCATCGTCTTGCCGGGCTTCTCTTGTGACATTGGCTTCTGCGAGTTTACACTCTCTCCGGGTGGATAGACACATGATTGTTTCACTGTCATCGGCAAAGAGGTCCGTAAGAGATAGATCATTTAGCATTTCAATATATTAGCTGGACATTCCATCAAGAGATCTGTGGCACACAGGTTGCAAAGACAAATAGCAAGGGGGTAAGGTCCAGGGCACCTGCAAGTGCATGGGAGACAAGGTTACTGTGGATAGGTCAGGGTGGAGAAGCCTGTTCAAGGGGCTGGAGGCTGGAAAAGACCCTCTGACTAAAGGTGCTGCCCCGTTCCTGATCAAGAGACATGAGGATCAAGACCCCAGTCTCACATCCACCTGCCTTTTGCACCATGTAAAGAATCCCGACAGGACCTTTGGCCCACGTTCAATGATCATTGAACAATGATCATTGAACATTGAACATTGATCAATTGGTGTGGTTAGTGACAAGGAGGGATGTCCGGTGGTGGCAAGACAGAAATCAGATGAAGTGCTGGAAGCGAAGGAAGAATTTACGGCTGAGCAGTGGGCGGCCGTGGATGCCATTATGAAACGGTACAAGGCGAAGCCGGGATCTCTCATCCCCGTGCTGGAAGAGGTCCAGGAAACCATTGGATATCTGCCTAAACCCGTGCTTCAGAGAGTGGCGCTCGGGCTGAAGGTGCCTTTCAGCGAGGTTTACGGGGTGGTCACCTTCTACTCGTTTTTCACCATGGCCCCCAAAGGCAAGCATACGGTCCGGTGCTGCCTGGGCACGGCCTGTTATGTCCGGGGAGGCAAGAAACTTCTGGACACGCTCACAGAGACGCTGAACGTTCAACCCGGAGAGACAACACCGGACAGGCGCTTTTCTCTGGAGACGGTCAGATGCCTCGGGGCTTGCGGCCTGGCGCCCGTTGTAGTGGTGGACGAGGACACGCATCGGCAGATGAAGCCCTCCAAGATATCCGGTGTACTGGAAGCCTACGACAAATAAGGAGTTCGTTCATGCCAGTGCTGAAAATAGAAGGACTTTACAAGATCAAAGGAGAAGTGCTCAGGTCCTCGGTTCTCGAGAGCGGGAAAAATGCTGCGCGAATCACGGTCCACATGGGAACCTGTGGAATTGCTTCAGGAGCGAGCGGAATCCTGCAGGCCTTCAAGGAGGAACTGAAATCGTCCAAAAGGAAGGACATCTTCGTCACCACCTCCGGCTGTGCAGGGATTTGCAACCGGGAGCCCCTTATCACGGTAGAGCGCGTGGGTGAAGAACCTGTGAAGTATGCGGACATGACCACGGAGAAAGCAAGGGAAATTTTCCGAAAGCACGTGCTCAAGGGGGACGCACTCGCCCAATGGGTTTTTTCGAGAGGGTGGGAGCAGAAGGAAATGGATTTCGAGGGACCTCCATCCCCAAAGATAGAGAAGACCCCTCACACCAGGGATATTCCTTTCTTCGGCATGCAAAATCCGGTGGTCATGAAGAACCGGGGATTGATCCAGGCCGAGCGGATCGAAGAATACATTGCCCGGGAGGGCTACTTTGCCGCGGCAAAAGCCCTTTACCAGATGTCCCCTGAGGAAGTCATCAAGGAGGTGAAAACCTCCGGGATCCGCGGCAGAGGAGGCGCAGGCTTTCCCACGGGCATGAAATGGGAGTTCGCCTCCAAGTCCCCAGGGGCTGTCAAATATGTGCTCTGCAACGCGGACGAAGGAGATCCGGGCGCTTTCATGGATCGGTGTGTTCTGGAATCAGACCCCCATGCAGTTCTGGAAGGCATGATTATCGCTGCCAAGGCGATCGGATCGCACCAGGGATACATCTATTGCCGGGCCGAGTATCCCCTGGCGGTCAAGATGCTGAACCTCGCCATCGAGCAGGCGAGACATTACGGCCTCCTGGGGAAGAACGTCCTGGGATCAGGGTTTGATTTTGATGTGGAGGTGTACCGCGGGGCCGGCGCTTTTGTGTGCGGTGAAGAAACGGCTCTCATGACTTCCATCGAAGGAAAACGCGGCATGCCGAGACCCAGACCTCCTTTCCCAGCGCTCCAGGGGCTCTGGAAAAAACCGACGGTGCTCAACAACGTGGAGACTCTGGCGAACATCCCCCAGATCATCCTCAACGGCGGCAAGTGGTACGCCGGCATGGGAACCATGCGCAGCCGGGGCACCAAGGTCTTTGCCCTGACCGGGGACGTGAACAACGTGGGGCTGGTCGAGGTGCCCATGGGAATATCCCTCGGCGCCATCATCCATGACGTGGGAGGAGGAATTCCGAAAGGGAAGAAGTTCAAAGCCGTGCAGCTGGGCGGACCATCGGGCGGGTGTGTGCCGGTCCAGTATCTGAACACACCGGTAGACTACGAGTCCATTGTGAAGCTCGGCGCCATCGTGGGTTCGGGCGGCATGATCGTGATGGACGAAGACAAGTGCGTGGTGGACGTGGCCCGCTTCTTCCTTGAGTTCTGCAAGGAGGAATCGTGCGGCAAGTGCACGCCCTGCCGGGTGGGGACTCAGAAAATGCTGGAGATCCTGACGAGGATCTGCAACGGCGAAGGCCAGGAAGGCGACATTGAGAGGCTTGAAAAGTGGGCCGACATCATCAAGAACACCTCTCTCTGCGGTCTGGGGCAGTCCGCTCCCAACCCCGTGCTTTCCACCATCCGCTATTTTCGCGAGGAATACGAAGCCCACATCAGGGAAAAGCGGTGCCCTGCGGCGGTCTGCTCGGCACTGTTCAAGGCCCCCTGCATTCATTCCTGCCCCATCGGCATGGACATTCCGAGCTATGTGGCGCTTCTCAGGGCAGGACGGCTGGAGGATGCTTACAAGGTGCTCCTCAAAACCAATCCCTTTCCGAGTATTTGCGGGAGGGTCTGCGACCATCAGTGTGAAAGCAAGTGCCGAAGATCCACGCTCGATGAACCGGTGAGCATCAGGAACCTGAAGCGATTTATTACGGATCACGGGGCGCGGCCGTCCGTGAAAAAGCCGGCCGTGACAAGGAAGGATAAAATTGCCGTGGTCGGCGGCGGTCCGTCCGGTTTGACCGCTGCAAGAGACCTGGCTCTCAGGGGATATCCAGTCACGGTTTTCGATGAGTTCCCGGAACCGGGAGGCATGCTGAGGTGGGGAATTCCCGAATACCGTCTGCCCAGGGAGATTCTTCGCAGGGAGATTGACGATATCCTGGATCTGGGCGTGGAACTGAAGGCGAACACCAAGGTCGGTCGGGATGTCGCGTACGAAGACCTTCTGAAAGCCTATGACGCCGTGTACCTGGCCATCGGGGCTCAAAAGAGCGCCGGTATGGCCGTGGAAGGGGGAAACCTCAAGGGAGTGGTCGGTGCGGTGGAGTTCCTGAGAGATGTCAACCTTGGGAAAACCCCTCGTGTCGGAGAACGGGTGGCGGTCGTGGGCGGCGGCAACTCCGCCATTGACGCTTCCCGTTCCGCTCTCAGGCTGGGCGCCAAGGAAGTGACGATCCTCTACCGCAGAACAAGGGAGGACATGCCTGCCCAGGAGGAGGAGATCAAAGCGGCAGAGGAAGAAGGCGTGAAGATCCGTTACCTGGTGACTCCTGTTCGGTTTCAAGGATCCGACGGCCGGCTAGAACAGGTGATCTGCCGCCGCATGGTGCTCGGGGATTTTGACAACAGCGGCCGCAAGAAGCCTGTTCCAAAACTGGGAGAGGACGCCGCCGTGGATGTGGACATGGTCATCCTGGCCATCGGCCAGGAAACGGAATTTCCTTTTGATCCCAAGGGGGAAGCCGTGCCGGTCAACAAGAACGGCCTCATTGAGGTGGTCAAAGGCAAGAAGACCGCGACAAAGGCACCCATGGTCTTTGCGGGAGGAGACGTGGTGACCGGCCCTGACACCGTGGTCAATGCCATTGCTGCCGGACATCACGCAGCCAATGAAATGGATCAGGCCATGCGCCTGAAAAACGGTGAAGCTTTTTCTGCACCTCCGGAGGAGGAGATTCAAATCCCCACGATGATCGATGAGGAGATCCATGAGGTGGAACGGGCCTGCACCCTTGAGGCGGACTGTGCAGAGCGGATCAGCGATTTCCGTGAGGTGGAACTCGGTCTGTCCAAGGAGGATGCGTTTAGAGAGTCGTGCCGGTGCCTTCGTTGCGACGCCAAAGCATAATGAAACCCGCCAGAGCGGATTTCATGTGGAGAGAAGAAATATGGAAGCAGAGCGTAAAACAGCAAGAATAACCATGGACGAGAAAGAACTGCTTGTACCGGATGGGATGAGCATTCTGGAGGCAGCTCAGAGAAACGATATTCACATCCCTACCTTGTGCCATCATGCGGCTCTTTCCAACTGGGGAGGGTGCCGGATGTGTGTCGTGGAGGTGGATGGGTCTCCCAAGCTTGTGGCCAGCTGTGTCACGCCGGTTCGAGACGGCATGGAGGTCGTCACCACCAATGCGCGCATTGTTGAAAGCAGGCGCACAGTCCTGGAGTTTCTTTTCGCAGAGAGAAACCACAACTGCATGTTTTGTCCCCAGAGTGGAGACTGCGAGCTTCAAAAGCTGGCCTATGAACTGGGGATGGATCACCTCACGGTCTCTTTCTCCTTCAACTCCTTTCCGACGGATGTGACCAGCGATTACATGATCCTTGACCACAATCGCTGCATCCTGTGCGGGAGGTGCGTGAGAGCGTGCGCGGAGATCGCCGGGGCTTACGTCCTCAGTTTTCACAATCGAGGTCCAAAGAATCTTGTCGGGCTGGACCTTAATGCGAGCCGGGAAGAATCCAGTTGCTTCGGGTGCGGCGCATGCCTCCAGGTCTGTCCCACCGGGGCGATCACCAACCGCTACAGGACTCACTACGCGGCGAAAGGCCACATCAAGGATTGGAAGGCTGCGGAATCTCTTTGCCCTGAGTGCGGATTGCTGTGTCCCACCACTTCCCATGTCCATGACCACACGGTGATCAAGGTCGACGGCAAGCTCTCCGCAGACAAGGAGCGGCCGGATCGCGGGCAGCTCTGCTACAAAGGCCGGTTCGAGGCCTTGAAGAGCGGAGGAAAACGCCTTGTTCAGCCCATGGTGAGGGAGAAAGATGGAACGTGGAAGGAGGAGACCTGGGATCATGCGCTGGCCCTTGTGGCCGAAAGGCTGAAGTCGATCCGGCGCACCCAAGGAAGGGAAGCCCTTTTTGGCCTTGCCTCGGCCGCTCTGTCTAACGAGGAACTCCTTCTGTTCCGGGACCTCATGGCCAAGGGCTGTTCTGCCGGTCATGTGGGGAGCCTCGATGGCTATCATTTCAGGGCGGTTTCTAAAGCATGGGAGCTGAAAGGGGAGCCCCTTAGAGAGGCCTCGTGGAAGATGATCCCTGAGGCGGATTTTATCGTTCTCTTAGGAGCCAATCCTTACAAAACCCAGCCGATCCTCTCCACCCTGGTTCGGAGAAGCATCCTTGAAAGAGGCATCCCGGTAGCCCTTGCAGGGGACATGGACTGCATGCCGCCTTTTGCCTCCTTTCAATTTCCGGTGAAGGATGAAAAGTTGCCTCTGCTGATCAAGGCGTTCCGTGCGGAAGTGACTACGGCGGGGAAAAAGATCTCTCAGAAAGGGAAGAGGCCTTCTCAGAGCCGGGAAGGAGCGGTGGATGTTTCACGCCTTTTGAAAGAGGCGGGGCTCTCGAAGGGGGCCAAGAAGGCTTTCGTGGACATGGTGGCCGCCTTCGTCCACTCGACTCATCCGCTGATCCTGGTTGGAGAAGCGGTCACAGGGCTCAAAAGTCCGTCCGCTTTTCAAGACGCCATGAAACTAGCCCTGTCCAAAGGCCTTGATTCCGGCAATGTCCTGAGGCTCATGGTCCTCAAGCCTTACGGGAACAGCGCCGGCGCCTGGAAACTGGGGCTTTCATCAAATGGCGACTCCAAGGGCAAGGAGTCATGGAAGGGGGGCCTCCTCTACTTGGGTCACCCGAAGGACCTGGACTCAAGCGTTACGGCTGATCTCGGGAACCTGGATTTCCTCGGGGTGATCAGCCCCTATTTCCCAGAAAGCCTGGCTGACTGCGCCCACGTAGTCATCCCGAAACCCTTGGGCATGGAATCATCCGGTTCCTACACCTCCCTGGACGGATGGGAGACCGGGCTCGTGGAAAAGATTATGGATCCTCCTGAGGGCGTGAAGGATTCATGGGAGACCTTGAATATCCTGGCGGATCAAATCGGATTCCGTCACAAGTTCAAGACCTGGGAGGACCTTTCCAAGAAAGCGGAGAAGGCAATCAAGAGCTGGAGACCGGTCACGCCGTCGAAATGAACGCTTTTCAGCAGCTGAAACCGGAGGAGAATCAATGGGAATACCAAAAGTAGCAACCGTTTGGTTCGAAGGGTGTTCAGGGTGTCACATGTCCTTTTTGGATTTGGATGAAGACTTGGTGAGCATCCTGTCGAAAGTGGAACTCACCTTCAGCCCAATCACCGATTTCAAGGATTACGCTTTCCCGGAGCTGGACGTGGGCATCATTGAGGGAGGCATTGGGAATGAGGAACATCTGGAGTTAGCCCAAAAGCTCAGAAAGCACTGCAAGGTTCTGGTGGCTTGGGGGGACTGTGCGGTGTTCGGAGGCGTCAACACGTTGCGCAACTGGATTCCCAAGACCGAGGTTTTGCGGAGAGGCTATGTGGAGACGGAAAGCACAGTGAATGGGGTGATCCCGATTCACGAAGAACTTCCACCTCTCCTCGACAAGGTTCTCCCAGTGAACCAGGTGGTTCCGGTGGATGTGTATGTGCCGGGCTGCCCGCCCTCCCCGGAGGTGCTGGCGTACAGCCTTGTGTCCATCCTTCAGGGGAGAACACCCATTCTTCCGAACGAGATGATGCACTTCGATTAAGGAGATGTGGATATGGCTGAACCAAGAAAAATCACCATAAATCCCGTGAGCCGGGTTGAAGGTCACGGTAAGGTTGTCATTCATCTGGACGCGAGCGGCGAGGTGGAAGGTGCGCAATTCCATGTGACCCAGTTCAGGGGATACGAGCGTTTCTGTGAGGGAAGACCCTTTGAAGAAATGCCGGTGATCACCCAGCGCATCTGCGGCATTTGTCCTGTGAGTCACCAGTTGGCCTCTGCCAAGGCGTGCGACGCGATTCTGGGGGTAGAGATTCCAGAAACCGCCAAGCTCCTTCGTGAACTGGAGCATATGGGCCAGTTTATCCAGTCCCACGCCCTCCATTTCTTTTACCTGGCGAGTCCGGATCTCTTGCTGGGCTGGGACTCTGATCCTGCGAAGCGGAATGTGATCGGCGTGATCGGCGCATTTCCGGATTTGGCCAAGAAAGGGATCCGGCTCCGAAAGTTCGGCCAGGACATCATCAAGGCACTGGGAGGGAAAAAAATTCATCCTGCTTTTGCCGTGCCTGGAGGCGTCATGAATCCCCTGGCCAAGGAGGATCGAGACAGCCTGCTCACCGGTTTCGATGAAGCGTTTGAGACCGCTCAGATCGGGCTCGACTTCATCAAGGACTGGGTGGAGAAGAACCTGGAGGAGGTAAGAAGGTTCGCCACATATCCGTCCAACTACGCAGGATTGGTGGATGAGAAGGGCTGCCCGAACATGTATGAAGGGAAGTTCAGAGTCGTGGGTCCGGGCCGCAAAGTGCTTGCCGAATTCGATCCCAGCCAGTATCTGGATTTCATTGCCGAGCACGTGGAGCCTTGGTCTTACCTGAAATTCCCCTTTTTCAAGCCGCAAGGGTATCCGGAAGGCTGTTATCGCGTGGGGCCGCTGGGCAGGCTGAATGCCGCCGACGCGATGAGCACGCCGAAAGCGCATCAGGCCTTGAGAGCCTACCGAAGCCTGGCTCGGGCAGGGCTTGAGGGGAGCACCTTGATGTACCACTACACCCGCATGATCGAACTCTTGAACTGTCTGGAACGGGCTCAAGCCCTTTTGAGAGATGCCAGGATCTGCGGAAATGAAATCCGAATCACTGCCAACCCGGCCAGGGAAGAGGGGGTGGGCGTCATTGAGGCACCGAGAGGGACCCTGATCCACCATTACCAGGTCGACACGCACGGCGCCATTCGCAAGGTAAACCTCATTGTGGCCACAGGCCACAACAATATCGCCATGAACCGCTCTGTGGAACTCGTGGCCAAGGAGTACATCCACAGGGGAGAAGTGAGAGAAGGTTTTCTGAATCGAGTGGAAGGAGCGATTCGCTGCTACGATCCGTGTCTCTCCTGTTCAACCCATGCCCTGGGTCAGATGCCGCTGCTCGTTCAGATCTTTGATCCGGATCAACAGCTTGTGATGGAACTCAAGAGGGACTGATTCGTGTCGGCAGAAAAGTCTGAATTCTTTTCCACCTGGATCATCGGCTATGGAAATCCCCACCGAAGGGACGACGGAATCGGGCCATACGTCGTGGAACAGCTCTCTCGTGACCTCGGAAGAGAAACGGGGATCGCCTTGCGCTCGCTTCACCAGCTTGATCCTGTGCTCGCCGAGGAACTCCAGGGTGCGGAGGTTGTTATCCTTGTGGACGCGACAGTGAAGCCCTTGGAGCGTGGCTTGCTTTGGACCAGGGTTCAACCGGAGCAGCAGGTTTCTCCCTGTGGCATGCACCACCTGAAGCCTTCCATGCTCGCGGGTCTTCTGGAGTCCCTCTATCAGCGGTCTCCCACGACGTGGTTGGTCTCCGTTGAGGGGAATGATTTCGGGTTTGGAGAGGGATTGTCCCTCGAAGCTCAAGAAAAGGCCGAGAGGGCAAGCTCGGAAATTGTGCAGTTCTGTTTGAGAGAATTCATTGACAAAGGGCAGGGATCCATCAATGATGTAGCGGGTGGGTCAAGGTAGAAGGAGAGAGAAATGGCGAAAGGAGCAGATATCCTTATCATCGATGATGACCGGGACCTTGTAGAGTCCATTCGCATTGTCCTGGAAAGCAGAAAGTACGGCGTCCGGACCGCTTACAACGGAAAGGAGGGCTTTCAGAAGATCCAGGAAAAAGCACCGGAACTCATCCTCCTTGACGTGATGATGGCCACGGACACAGAAGGATTCAGCTTGGCCTACAAGCTCAGAAACAATCCGGCCTACAAGGAAATTCCGATTATCATGGTGACGGGTTTTACCAAGAAGATGGCGGAAACGGGTCCGGAGAAGTTCCAGCACATTATGGGGGAGAACTGGCCTGTCACCCAGTTCCTCGAAAAGCCGATTGACCCGGAGGAATTGCTCTCAGTGATCGAAGGGGTTCTGGAGGAGACATCGAAAGGATGAGATATGACTCTTCCCGAAAAGGGAAAAGACCCTTTCCAGGAGCCCGGATATGAGTTAGTCAAGCAGCAGCTGTTTTTCCGAAAGGAACTCATAGAAAGGGTCCACTGGTTCATCCGAGTTCGCTGGTTCGCGGTTGGAGGAGCAGCGGCAGGAGCTTGGGGTCTGCATCTCCTGGAACCGAAATTCCCTGTTCTCCCTATCACCCTCATTGCTCTCAGCATTTTCATCTACAACCTGATTTTCCGCTCCGCTTGCCGGCGACTGGATGTTTCCAAAGGGCAGGAAGTCCGGCCCTTCACCAACTTTGCCCACATCCAGATTTCCCTGGACCTCCTGGCACTTTATGCGATGATCTACTTCACAGGGGGCATTTACAGCCCCCTCCTCATGTTTGTCATCTTCCACATCATCATCGCAGGTCTTTTGCTCCCTCCCCTGGCCTGTTATTTGTACAGCTTCAGTTCCCTTCTCGCCGCCGCAGCCCTTGTGGGCCTTGTAGGAGCCAAGATCTTGCCGCTGCAGCCTATCCTTCTTCAGAGCATTTTGTTTCCCCACCTTCTGCTCGCCCAGCAAAGCATGAAAGAAATTATGCTCCTGTTCGCTTTTTTCGGAGCCGCTGTTTTGATCACCGCCTTCCTCATTACAACGATCCGGAAAAGCCTGTGGACAAAGGGACAGGACATCCTCAAGGTCTCCAAAGAGCTCGATGTCAGCAACGCCAAGCTGACCGCCCTCTATGAGGTCGTGAAGCGCATGGGTGTTTGTTCCGAACTTCAGGAACTCCTGGATCTGGCCACCCGGAGCGTAGCCAACATCATGGGCGTCAAAGGGGCGTCCATCAAGCTGCTGGACGAGACACGGAGAAAGCTCATCTTCTCATCCACCTACGGCTTGAGCGAAAACTACCTCGCCAAGGGAGTCATTGACATTGAGAAGAGTCCCATCAACCGGCGAATTATCGAGGGCTCTTTTGTGGCGATGGGGCGAATTGACGAAGAGGACTACTTCCAATACCCCGAAGACATCCGGAAGGAAGGGATTGCCTCCATGGTCTGTCTGCCTCTCAGGGTCGAGAAGATGCCTCTCGGAGTGTTCTGTATGTACAGTGAGATCTCCTATAACTTCAGCGAGAACGACATCAAGTTTTTTTCCCTCCTGAGCGATCTGACCGCCTTGGCCATTGAGACGCTGAGGGGTGAAATCAACAAAACCTGGTTCCTTCAAAAAGCGGCCCACCAGCTCCGTTCCCCCTTTGGTGCCATCTACAGCCTGATGAAGGTGCTCAGAAAAGGGTATCTCGGGCCTGTGAGCGAGCAGCAGCAAGACGCGATCCTTCGATGCGAAAAGCGATTGGAAATGCTGGGGGCCATGGTGAATGACCTTCTGAAGCTCGGCATCAAGCGCCAGCACGCGGACAGAGCCATCATCCATCCGGTGGATGGCGCAAAGATCCTGAGGGCGCTCAGAGATCTCTATGAGAGTTCCGCTTCGGAGAAGGGAGTAACGGTCGACTTTGTCATTGAAGAATCCATCCCGGAACTGATGGCTGACGAGAAACTGTTGGATGAGCTTTTCGGCAATCTCATCTCCAATGCGATGAAGTATACCCCTTCAGGAGGGAAGGTCCGTGTTGCCCTGGCCCGGGAGAGAGAGCACCTGGTTCGTTTTGAGGTCTCTGACACGGGCATCGGAATACCCGAAGAAGACATCCCTAGGCTGTTTACCGAATTCTTCAGGGCGGAGAATGCAAAAGTCCTGTCAGAGGAGGGAACGGGGCTGGGGCTTGCCATTGTGAAGGAAATCCTGGACTTCCTCGGAGGTTCCATATCCGTCAAGAGCAAGGTGGGCGAAGGAACCACGTTGACCTGCCTCCTGCCGACAGTTTAGTGGATGAAGTTCCGATTCACTCTGCCGGTATCCCCTCCTTCTTCTCGGCCTGTGGGAGAAGGGGTGTCTCAGGGGGTTGAGACCCACAAGGGAAGAAAGCTATGACAAAGAAAAAGGTCCTGGTCATTGATGATGAGCAGATTGTGCTCAACAGTGTCAACAAAATCCTGAGCCATGGGGATTATGAGGTGGAGACCACGCTGAGCGGCCGGCAGGGGCTGGAGTGGGCTCTGAGCAAAAGTTATGACATTGTTTTGACCGATGTTCGAATGCCAGACATGGGAGGCATGCTCATCCTGAGGGACATCAAGAAGGCCAAGCCGTCGCTGCCCGTCATCATCCTCACAGGGTATGCCAATGTTCAAACGGCGATGCAGGCCATGAAACTCGGGGCTGCCGAATACATTGAAAAACCGTTCACACCGGATCAACTTCTCAAGGCGGTCAACACAGCCGTTAGCCATGCGGACGCGCTGATGCCGGAGCAGCAGGCCCTGGTGCACAAAGAGGAGATCCTGCGAGTCCTGGAGCGCGCCGCTGCGGACACTGAGTTTGTTTACAAGTTGCTCCATCGCTGGGCCGATGCTCTAGAGGAATACGATCTGACAGGCCCTGAGAAACTTGCTCTGCTCACAGGCGATATCGAGTGGATTGAGAAACGGGTCGGCCCGCTCACAGACAAACAAAAACGCTGGCTCCAGAGGCCCCTGAGCGCGGAGGTGCTAAAGATCTTTGGGTGGTGAACCTCCATGCAGGCCTTGGGCTTCAACCAAATCCCGATGTTAGCAGGTCGCTATGAATAGAATATCGAATATCGAACGCTGAATTTCGAATAACGAAGTTTGACGGCTTCGTAAAAAGTCGAAAAAAAGCTCCTAAATGATCATCAATTTAATGCTTCGATTTTTTCCTTCGACGTTCGTCATTCGATATTCAATATTCTGCGGTTCGGTTTTGAACTCTTCCGCAAGCCTCAAAGAAGTTGCAGGATGAACTTCTGACTCCATCACTGGAGAACCAGTCCCCGCATCAACCACCCGGTAGCCAGTTCCAGATTGTTCTTCATTCCCATCACGTAATTCGGCCGGATGTCGTCTTTCCACCGGGGGTAGCCTCCCACCCAAACGTATTGGATGAGCTGGTGAAATACCGCTTTTGTGAAAAGGTATTCGCCGATCGAAACGGTTTCATTTCCTTTCTCGACGCGGATCGGAACTGTTTTACTCACCGCCCATCTTTCCAGCAAAGAGATCATCCACGGCCGGTTTTGGAAGCCTTCCGGCTTTTGCTTGAACTCCGCTTCTCTTTTTGGAAAGGGAAACCGTTTGTATACCTCTCCGATGAAGCCGGTGTATTGGATGCTGTGAATGGCGGCCATGAGATCTCCGACGGCCTTCGGGCTGTCAATGGAATACACCTTCCATGCGGTTTCGCAGGTTTCTTCCGTTTTGCCTTCGGCTATCCGGATAAGATGCCCGCAGAAATCGTCCGCGAAAAGGAAATACTGCTGCAAAAGGAGGAGATCGGTATCGATGTTGAAGAAACCAAAAGCAATCATCCCTCGATTCAGAGATTCAAAGGCGAGCGGCATGAAAATTCCCTCCAGAAATGGACTCCAGAAATGGACGTTTGACAGATCCTCTCAGGACTTGTATATTTGAAAACTTGTGATTATTTTAGAAGCCTGTGTGCTGAGACGTGAATTCTTCCTTAAGGGAGAAGCATCTTATATGAAGGAGTGAGGAAATGCACGCTGATAATTCGCAGACCAAGTTTACCGGAGCTTCCCAATATGTGCTGGATGAGGAACTGGCGAAGATCGTGAATATCTCCATGGCCCTGGAGATGCCCCTTCTGCTGAAAGGCGAGCCGGGCACGGGAAAGACCATGCTGGCGCATGCGATCGCCGAGGACATGAACATGCCCCTGATCATCCTGAATGTGAAATCGAGCATGAAACTGATTGACGCCCTGTACCAGTATGACACCCTGACACGACTTAATGACAGCCGGTTCGGAGATTCTAAGAGGGATGTGAGCAATATTGAGGAATACATCCGGATGGGCAAGATCGGGCAGGCCTTTGTTGCCGACGCGCGGGTGGTTCTTCTCATCGATGAAATCGACAAGGCAGATACAGATTTTCAGGATGACATGCTGGATGTGCTCGACCAGATGTCCTTTGATATTATTGAGGTTGACAAGACGATCCGGGCAAAGAACAGGCCAGTGATCATCATCACATCCAATGCCAAGAAGGATCTCTCCGATCCTTTCGTCGGCCGATGCAATTTCCATCATATTGCATTCCCGGATCCCGACATGATGAGGAGCATCCTCGTTGTTCATTTTTCTGACCTCAGCCGGGATCTGTTGGAGAATGCCGTTAAAGCCTTCTATCGCTTGAGAGAGATCCGGGGGATCGAGAAAAAGCCGGCCACCCGGGAACTCATCAACTGGATCAGGGCTCTGCGGGCTGATCCGGATTTCAAGATCAAAGACCTGATCAAGGGCGAGGTCCCGTACCTGGGAGTGCTGTTTAAGAAAAGTCCGGACTATGCTGCGGCGCAAAGCGCCGTTTCAAGATTCAGGTTGTAAATGGGACACAGATGAACACAGATCCCACAGAAGGTAAGCAAAAAGAGATAACTGAAAAGATTATTGGCATTTTTTACAAGGTCTATAATGCGCTTGGTTACGGTTTCCTAGAAAAGGTTTATGAAAATGCGATGATCATTGAGTTTGAGAGGGAGGGGATTCCCATCATTTCTCAGGCTCCGATCAAGGTTTCTTACGAAGGTAAGGTTGTAGGTGAGTATTTCGCCGATATGCTTATTGACGGTAAAGTGATCGTGGAGATTAAGGCGGGGAAGTATCTGGCTCCGGAGCATGAAGCTCAATTGTTGAATTACTTGAGAGCAACCGATGTGGAGGTAGGCTTACTGCTCAACTTTGGCCCAAAGCCCCAAGTGAAACGTAAGGTTTTTGATAACTTCAGAAAATAGTTTCCGTGTTCATCTGCGTGAATCTGTGTCCCATTAGGGTTTTCTTATGTTCACTGAGTTTTTCTATACCTTAAGAAAAGTCGGAATTCCGGTGAGCCCTACCGCTTTCCTGCGGCTTCAGAAGGCTCTCAGCATCGGGCTTGTCAACTCCATTGATGATTTCTACACGGCAGCGCGGGCCATCCTGGTGAAGAGCGAGCGGTATTTCGATCTCTACGATCAGGTCTTTGCCCATCATTTTGAAGGAGCCGAACTCAAGGATCCGACTGAAGTGGAATTGACGGAGGTGGCCAAGACGCTGTTGCAGCAATGGCTGAACGATCCGGAAGGCCTTGCCCAGGCTCTTGGGGCTGATGCGAAGGAGCTCTCCAAGCTAACTCCTGAGGAATTGATCAAGTACTTCCTTGATCGGCTGAAAGAGCAGACCGAGGCGCACCATGGGGGAGCCAAGTGGATCGGCACCCATGGCACATCGCCTGTGGGGCATTCGGGCTACCACCCAGGGGGCATGAGGGTCGGAGGGGTGTCGAGAAACAAGTCCGCCGTCAAAGTGGCCATGGACCGGCGTTACAGGGACTACTCGCAGGAGGGTCCTTTGAGTCAGGCCCAGATGGGAGAAGCCCTGAAGAGACTGAGAAACATGGTTCCTGCCGGGGCGAAAGATCAGATCAATATTGATGAGACCATCTATCAGACCATGAAGAATGCCGGCGAGATCGAGATCGTTTTCGACCGGAGCCTGAAAGACCGGCTCAAGGTGATCCTGGCTATCGATAACGGCGGATGGTCCATGGAACCCTACATCGAAATGCTGCAGACCCTGTTCAATTACGCCAGGGCGCAGTTCAAAGATCTCAAGACCTTCTTCTTCCACAACACGATCTACGACAGCATTTGGGAAGACCCTCCACGGCGTGCCAAGCCTTTGGCCGTGAACGAACTGGTGAAACTGGATCCTGAAACCCGGTTCATCATTGTGGGGGATGCCAGTATGGCGCCCTATGAATTGATGGCGACGGACGGCTCCATCCATCTGGAGGAGCGATCAGGAATGCCAAGCCACGAGAGGCTCAAGTTTATTGCAAAGACTTTCCGTCATTCCGTCTGGCTGAATCCGAAGCTCGAGATTGAATGGCCTTACACCCGCACCATCGGGGTCATTCGAGAGATTCTTCCCATGTATGAGCTCACCCTGGACGGCCTTGACAAAGCCGTCAAATACATGATGACCAAGAACTAGAGCGGTCTCCTTGGCTCTGAGGTTTTCAAGCTCCGGCAGATTCATTCCTGATCTTGTTTCGATGAATGCCTTTGGCCGCAACCAAATTCGAATCCCGAAATCCCTGGCCCAGACCTGGCAACCAGAGAAGCACTCTGGGGATCGCTAACCTGGCGAACAATAAAGCCATCTACCCACACGATTGACTTCGCGCCAGGGCAGGCCGAAGTTCGAAACAAATTCAAAATACCAATGCTCCAATATTCAAAACGGGAACTCGGTCCAGTGTCCTTATAATCGTCCTCCTGATTCGCCGAGATCCTGGAGCGCTTCCGAGTCCAGGATCCTGATCCGGCGGCCGTCGGTTTCAATCAAGCCCTGAGAACTCAATTTCCCGAAAATGCGGGAGAGAGTCTCCGGAATGGTGCCCAGAAGGCTTGCCAGCTGAGCTTTGGTGATGGTGAGCTCGAGATTTTTTGCCCCCTTTTTCTGGTCGCTCAGGTAGAGGAGGTATGCAGCCAGTCGACCAGGAACTTCCTTTAGAGAAAGATCATCAATCAGGGCGGCAAATCTGCGGAGTCGCTTCGACAGAACCGCCAGCATATTGAGGGCAAGAGAGGGATTCCTTTTGATGAGATCCACAAAGGATTTTCTCGGGAAAAAGAAAACCCGGCCTTCCTCCATGGCCTCGGCGTTTGCCGGAAAATGCTGACCCGTAAAAACGGGTACTTCGCCGAAAGGTTCCCCTGGCCCGAAAAAGTGGAGGATCTGTTCCTTGCCCTCAGGGGATAGCTTGAATATTTTGACTCGGCCGGTAATCACCACATAGAACCCGGTTCCGTCATCCCCTTCCGAGAATATGGTTTCTCCTTTTCGGAACACCTGATCCGTTACGATCATGGCAAGGTCTTCAAGTTGATCAGAAGGAAGACCCTCGAAAAGGGGAACACTGGCAATGTGATTAAGGATAGGCAAGGCTGGATTCCCTTTCCTTCATGAAGGCGGATGATAAGCGGTAAGGGTGATTATGTCAATGGCCGGCAGGAAACAACCCCCGACAAGCAACGAGCAAAGCGCACCCGAGATCCATCTTTACGCTTTATACCAGACGTTTGATATTGTATAAGCGACGGGTAAGGGCTGAAAAAATGACCATAGAAATTACCTGCCCAAAATGCCAGTATTCGAAGCGACTTGCCGAAGACAAGATCCTTCCGGGCGTCCGGTGGGCAACGTGTCCGCGCTGCAGAGAGCGTTTTGATTTTATCCTGGACCTGGACCGGGCGGGCAGAAAGAACAATGGTCGGGTTCTCCCGCCGTGGGAAAGACGTAGGGAGACAGGCCTGAGAAAGGGTATCTTTCAGACGGCCAAACAAGCGGTTTTCTCTCCGAGGACCTTTTTCAGACACACTGCATCGGAGGGAGGGCTGTGGGAACCGCTCGCTTTCGGAATTCTGTTCGGGTCCATCGGTCTGATGCTGGAGCTTTTCTGGCAGTTTCTCATGGGAGAAGGGAGCCTTTCCTGGATTGAAATAGACTTCATCGGCGACTACGGGACCAGCATTGTTTTCTTGGCCGCTACGATCCTTTGTCCTCTGGCGGCCACAGTGATGATCTGCATGACGAGCCTCATCGTTCATCTCCTGCTGACCGTAGTCGGTGGCGCCAGGAACGGGTTCGAGGCGACTTTCAGAGCCGTCTCCTACTCCCAGGCCACTCAGTTCTTGGCTCTGATTCCCTATGTGGGCGGGCTTATCGCAAGCCTTTGGCTGATCGTTGTCCAAATCATTGGAATTCGTGAAATCCATGAAGTTTCTTATACCAGGGTGCTTATCGCTTTTTTTGTCCCTGTGGCCCTTGTCGTTGCGGCGGTCATGGCTGTAGGGTTAGTTTTCTTTTTGCTGGATTAGCGGGGGGATAGAGACGATTTTGTCCAAGCGTATCGATTACGAAAAGGTGCTCAATGCGGCGCAGCTCCAGGCCGTGATGTCTCTTGAAGGACCGCTGTTGGTCATTGCAGGGGCGGGGAGCGGGAAAACGAGAACCCTTGTTTACCGAGTGGCACGACTGATAGAGACCGGCGTCTCCCCGGAAAACATTCTCCTCCTTACCTTCACCCGGAAGGCCTCCAGTGAAATGCTGGAGCGGGCGTCAGGCCTTGCCGACGAAAGGTGCCGGTTCGTGTCAGGGGGGACTTTCCATTCTCTGGCCCATCGGGTCCTCCGGAGCTACGCCACCCTTCTTGGGTTTGAAAACACCTTCACGGTTCTTGATCGATCCGACATGGAGGAACTGATCCAGTCCCTGATCCATGAGATGCAGATCGACAAAGGAGCCGTGAGATTCCCGAAACGAGCCACTCTGGCCAACATCGTGAGCAAGGCCGCCAATCTCGAATGTAGCGTTGAAACCCTCATGGAGGACGAATATTCCCAGTTCCTGGAGCACGTCTCTCAGGTCAAGAAGCTCAAGGACACTTACAGGGACTACAAAAAAGAAAATCAGCTCATGGATTACGACGACCTGATCCTTCTGTTCCGGCAAGTCCTCTCGGAGCACGAAGACATCCGGAGGCTTTTGAGCGAGCAGTATCGGTATGTCATGGTGGATGAATACCAGGACACCAACGCCATTCAGGCCGACATTGTCAAATGGCTGGCCTTTGCCCACCGAAAGGTCATGGTCGTCGGCGATGATGCCCAGTCCATCTATTCCTTTCGAGGCGCGAACTACAAGAACATGTTTGAATTTCCAAAACTTTTTCCTGAGACCCAGATCATCCGGCTGGAGCAGAATTACCGGTCCACACAGCCGATCTTGAATTTGACCAATGCGTTGATGGAGCAAGCGGAGGAGAAGTACACCAAGTGTCTTTTTACAGAGCGTCAAGATGGAACGCAGCCGACGGTTGTGGATGCGAGGACAGAGCCGGAGCAGGCGATGTTTGTTTGCCGGGCGATCAAGGAACAGCTTCATCAAGGCCGCACCTTAAAGGACTTCGCGGTCCTCTTCAGGGCCGCATACCAATCCTTTGAACTGGAGGTGGAGCTGGCGCGCCAGGGGATCCCCTTTGTCAAGTACGGGGGATTCAAATTCATGGAGTCCGCTCACATCAAGGATCTGCTTGCCCACCTCAGAGTCATCATGAACCGGGAGGATAGCGTGAGCTGGGGGAGGGTCCTGCGGCTCATCAAGAACATCGGACAGGGGAGAAGCCAGGCGATTATGAACTGGATGCGAGAAATCAGGGCGGTTCCTTCCCAGGTGCACGAATGGCCCGGCGCAGGCAAGACGGACAATGGTTTGAAGGCCCTTGGCGAGCTCTTGGTGAAGTTGTCCGCCAAAGACCTTAAGCCTGAAAGAGCGATTGAATTGGCGATCCGGTACTACGAACCGATCCTTCAGGAAAAATTCGACGATTTCCCACGGCGGCAGAAGGATCTGGAACAACTCCTTCCCATGGCCGGCCGTTACCAGCGACTCCGGTCTTTCCTGGATGATGTGGCGCTCGAACCTCCCAGTAGTCTTGCAGACATGAATCCTGCGCAGCGAGGAGAGTGCCTCACCCTGTCCACCGTCCACTCTGCGAAAGGACTCGAATGGGCGCTTGTATTCATCATCTGGGTGACAGAGGGGTATTTCCCTTCTGCCAGGTCGAGTCAGAGTGAAGAGGGAATCGAGGAGGAAAGGCGGTTGATGTATGTGGCAGCGACCAGGGCAAAGGACCAACTCATCCTGTGTTATCCCGGTCAGGAAACAGGGTATGGCTGGTCCGCAGGCCGCAGCGCTTACGCACGCGGTTTATCTTCCTTCATTCAGGCTCTTCCTCAGGGGCTGTTCGAGTTTCAATCCATGGGCGCCGCAGAAAGGGTCCGGTGGCCCTCCAAAGCCATCCCTGTGTCCCATGAGGTTCAGGAGCAACCTCAAGAGCCGCCTGCAGGGCTGCGAGCCGGGGACCGAGTGAAGCACCCTGCTTTTGGTCAGGGAGTCATCTCCAAATTTGTGGACAAAGAGAAGGTGGAAGTGCTTTTCAGGGATTTTGGACGGAAGCTCCTTCATCTGGGATACACGAGTCTGGAAAAAATCTAGGCCCACGGTACAAGGCGCACGGCGCAAGGCTGGGGGATTGGTAGGAACGCAGCGCACATTCCTCCAGTGCCTAAAGTGAACTAAAGTGCCCCGCCGGGCCGTAGGCCCTACAGGCCGGAGGCTAAAATGCCTAAAGTGACCAAAAACAACGAACAAGTAATGCGAAATGTCAATTGATCAATGACGAAGGACATGATTATGCCCTGGAGGAGGAAGATTACTTACGACGAAGCCGTTCAGTACCTCTACAGCCTTCAGAAGTACGGGATCAAGTTCGGCCTTTCCAAGACATCTGATCTCCTCAAGGCCTTCGGCAACCCGCACCGCGGTCAGTGTTATGTTCACATCGCAGGCACGAACGGCAAGGGGTCTGTGGCGGCCATGGTGGAGTCGATCCTGCGAAAATCGGGTCTGAAGGTGGGCTTCTATTCCTCTCCTCATCTTGTCCGATTTACGGAGCGCTTTCGAATCGACGGGCAGGAGATGCCCTCCGAGACCGCGGCTTTCTTGGTTGAAGAACTGAAGGGGGTGATGGATCCGACCCAACCGCCCACCTTTTTCGAAGTCGCCACCGCCATGGGCTTGATCTACTTTGCGAGAGAAAAAGTGGATATCGCCGTCATCGAGGTCGGCATGGGAGGAAGGCTGGATGCGACCAATGTGATCCGACCTAGAGTCTCAGTCATCACGAACATCTCTTTTGATCACCAAGCGTTCCTGGGATCAAAACTCAAAGATATTGCCCGGGAAAAAGCAGGGATTATCAAGCGGGGGGTCGACCTGGTAACCGCCGCAACACAACCTTCAGTCCTTGGGGTCTTTACAAAGACCTGTGAAGACAAGAAAGCGCCATTCTGGAGAGTGGGCAAAAACATTCGCTATCGAGCAGCCGGGAACAAGATCACCTATTACGGCTCCAAGCGGAGGCTCAAAGACCTTGAACTGGGCCTTCTCGGGACCTACCAGCACCGAAATGCGGCTCTTGCGTTGAGCGTGATCGAGCTGCTTGAACGGAGGGGGCTGAGGGTGTCCGAAGAGCATATCCGGGAAGGGTTGAAAAGCGCTCATTGGCCGGGGAGGCTGCAGGTGGTCTCCAGGGAGCCGCTGCTGATTCTGGATGGGGCTCACAACCCTGGAGCGATCCGCAGTCTCTCGTCTTCCATCCGAGGAGGTTTTCGATATAAGCGCCTAATCCTGGTGCTGGGGGTGATGGCGGATAAGGATGTGCGAAACATTCTCAGAGGGATTGTTCCCATAGCGGACTATGTCCTCTTCACGAAGCCCGAGTATTACCGGGCAGCCGAGCCTGAGACTCTGATGCAAGAGGCTTCGTCCCTGGGAAAGCCCGGAGAAATTCAACCTACTCTGGCCAAGGCCCTTAGGAAAGCAAGGAATATGGCAGATCGTGAAGACTTGATTCTGGTCACCGGCTCCCTGTTTACGGTGGGGGAAACGATGGCTATCCTGGACCCGGAGAGATACAAGCCGGACAGCATTCGGTGAGTGACGTTGATCGTCAGCGCAGCCGTTGAGCTTTGGACAGCATTGCATTTTGGTTGTGAACATCATGTCCTGGATTTTTACCCCTGAATGGATGTCATGAGCCCGTTAGGCCTTCGCACCCAAATCCTTCTAGGAGTTCTTTTTTTGGCGCTGGTCGCCGATGTCGCCTGGGCTGCGGACCGCTCTTATGGGGACCGGTTGGTTGGGGATCGAAATGCCAAATGGCAGATCACGGCGAACAAGATGAGCTATGATCGCGATGAAGGCCTGTACGTGGCGGAAGGAGATGTGGTGATCACGAGGGGTGGTCAGGTTCTGAAGGCCAACGAGGCCCGATACAATGAAAAAACAGGAATGGTTGAGGCGATAGGAGATGTTGTCCTCGAGACGAACGGAGATATTGTCAGAGCCGCAAAAGCCGTGTTCGATTTGAACAGCCAGACCGGCAAGCTCACCAAGGGGCGCATCTTCCTCCGGGAGAACCACTGTTACATCAGCGGGGATGACATGGAGAAGACCGGGCCGGATACTTATGTGGTGAAAGGCGGTCATGTGACCACCTGCGATGGGGACAAACCGGACTGGAGCATCACCGGTTCAGAGGTCGAAATCACCGTGGAAGGGTACGGAACCGTGAAAAACGCAGTTTTTCGAATCCGAGACCTCCCCGCTTTTTTTCTTCCCTACGCTCTTTTCCCGGCCAAAACAAAAAGGCAATCAGGTGTGCTTCTTCCTGCGGTCGGGTATTCGAGCAGAAACGGCGTGCAGGTGGAGGTTCCCATCTACTGGGCCATCTCGGATCAGATGGATGCGACCTTTTACGAGCAATACCTATCCGAGCGAGGCTTGATGCAAGGGTTCGAATACCGGTATGTCGCAGAGGATGAATCCAAGGGGAATTTCCTCTTCGACATTCTACAGGACAAGATCGGGGAGAAGGACCTGACTGACCCTGACGAGCTGGACGTCAGCCCGCTTCCGAGAACGAACGAAACTCGGTACTGGTTGAGAAGCAGGACGAATCAGCAGCTTCCTCTAGGAGTCAAGGCAAAACTGGATACCGACTATGTGAGCGATCGAGACTACTTTAAAGAGTTTTATGGAAACCTTTTCGGCTACAGGGCAAGGCCGAACCTTGTGAGAGATTTTGGCAGACCTCTTGATGACATCTGGTCTCCGACGAGGAGGTCGGCGCTCAGGCTTGATCGTGATCAGCCGGGATACAGCCTTCAGGCGATCTCCTCCTATTATGAGAGGCCGGACAACCCTCCGGACGATCCGACGCCCCAGCCTCTTGGGGGTCTGGACTTCAACCTCCTTCCGGGAACTCTGCCGATCGCTCCCTTCTTCATGTCACTCAATACGGACTATGATTACATCTGGCGTGAAGTAGGCCCCCGGGGTCAGCGGGCCTCTCTTACCCCCCTCCTGACCTATCCGATGTGGCTGGGGCGGTATCTGCAGTTTGAACCCTCGGTCAGTTATACCAGGAATGCGCAGTGGTTGGATCAATCGGTGAGAGGAAAAGGCAAGCAGTCCAGTGATGCCTACGATGCACAGGCCAGGTTTTCAACCCTGATGGAAAAGATCTATGAAACAAACTGGACTTCGGCGAACAAGCTGAGGCACAAGATCGTCCCCTCTCTTCTCTATAACTACAGAGTCCACAAGGACATGGACGCGTACCGCCCGTGGTTCGAGTCCATGGATGCGGAAGGAAAGATGAACCGGGTCGCTTTGGCCCTTGACAACTTTCTGGATGCAAGAAGGGAAACTGAAAAAGAGGGAGTCCTCTATGAGCAGTGGACGAGGTTTACTCTGATTCAAGGGTATCGCATCAACGGGACGTGGTGGGATGAAGATCTTTCGAAAGCGGAAAGGCCCTTTGAACCCCTGATTGGAATATTGACTTTGAGCCCCTTGTCCAATCTGTATCTTAATACAGAAGTTCATTGGGATCATTACGATAAAGACATCCCCTTTGCAGGTGTGTCTCTCGCCCTGAATATTCCCAGATCCGGTGGACGGACGGATATCCTCGGAGTGGATTACCAGTATTTCAAAGACGGGAACAAGGGGTTTAACGCGAACGGTTTCGTCAATCTGGGTTATGGTTTTGGTGTTGGAGGAGGGGTTAGAAAAGATCTCAATACGAAGGCTAGCCTGGCTAAGGGTCTCTATCTCGACTATCAGTCTCAGTGCTGGGGGGTCAGGGTGATCTCGGACAACCTGGACGGGGTAGGGAGCATCATGGTTCATTTTCGACTTCTCGGACTGGGCACGATTGGGGCGAAATAGAGCTTATTGGAAAAGGATCATTTCCCCTGTTACCCAGCCGCAAGCGACGAAGTGCTGGAGCTTCCCTCTCCTCACAACTCCTCTTCACAGCTTCAACGCCGGAAGCCCCACCAAGGCCAATATGGCAAAACCAGCGAGGAAACCGCACCTTGACACCTGATGGCGCTTGCTCTATAGTTACACTTGACAGAAGAAAAGGGCGTTTTCTAAACTTCCCTGGAGGCGGGCGATGAAAACAAGGATTGGCGTGCTGTCAGCGGGCAGAGACTGTGCAGGAATCAATCCGGCCATCCAGTGGGTCGTCAATTCGGCACTGGATAAAGATCTGGTGCCGATTCGGGGAGCCATGTTCGAGGTGGTGGGCATCATTGACGGCTGGAAGGGACTTATGGAAGTCAAGCCCGACAAAAAGGAGAACTTAAGGCGGTATGTGGTGCCGCTGGACATGGAACTGGTGCGCACCTGGGACAGGTCCGGAGGCACACGCCTCGGAACCAGTCTCGTCAATCCCTTTGACCCGAAAAAGGACCAATCCGAGTTGATGATCGAAAATATCAAGAAGCTGGGGATTGACGCCCTGGTCGTCATCGGAGGCTTTGACAGTCTCGGGGTCGCTTACAAGCTTTTCAGGGAAGGCATCCGGGTCGTCGGTATCCCAAAGACGATTGACAAGGATCTCTCTGAGACCGATTACACGCTGGGATTTGATTCGGCCGTGAACTCGATCACCCAGGACATTGACAGAATTCGCATCACCGCGGGATCCCACAGCCGGATCTTCATCGTGGAGATCATGGGGAGAAGAGCAGGATGGCTGGCTCTGGAGGGAGGCGAGGCTTGCGGAGCAGCCGTGACCCTCATTCCCGAACATGATTTTGTGATGGACCGAGTCGGAGAACTCCTCAAGATGAGAAAGAAGGAAGGGAAGCGCTACAGCATTGTCCTCGTCTCGGAAGGCGCCAAGCCCAGGGGAATGGAGGAAGTGCACGAGCGGCGAGGTCAGGATGGCTTCGGCAACTATTATCTCGGAGGGATCGGGGGCTTCATTGCAGAGAACATCGAAAAAACGACAGGGCTAGAAGCGCGCTATGTGGCGCTCCGGCATCTCCAGAGAGGAGGCGATCCGACCGCCTATGACCGAAGGATGGGCCGAAAATTCGGGATCGCGGCAGTGGACATGATTGCGAACGAAGACTTCGGCCGCATGGTCAGCCTGAAGCAGGGTGAGGTCAGGACCGTGCCTCTGAGAAAAGCGTTGGAGCGGTTGAGCCTTGTGGATGTGGAGAAGTTCTACAACACCAAAAATTACACGTCGAAGGATCAGATTTTGTAAGGGAAGATCTTTCCCGGGTTCAAAATTCCGTTTGGATCAAAAGCTTTTTTCAGCCTCATCATCAGCTCCAGAACCGGCCTGGAGATCTCCATTTCGATGAAAGGAGCCTTGGTGACTCCCACGCCGTGTTCTCCGGAGAGCGTCCCTCTCATCTCAATGACCTTTGTGAACACTTCCTTGACCGCAGCCTGAGCCTTTTCGAATTCCCCGCGAATCTTTTCATCAAACAGGATATTCACATGGATGTTCCCGTCTCCGGCATGGCCATAGGCCGGCATGGGAAGGTCGTGTTGTTTTGCGAGCGTTTCCAAGAAGCCGATGAATTCAGCCATCCGACTCCTTGGAACCACGATATCTTCACTCATCTTGTCCGGCTTGAGTTTGTAGACCGACTGGGAAACGTTTCTTCTGGCCTCCCAGAGCTTCTCGCTGTCTTTCAACCGGGATGCGGACCGGAACTGAAGAGCGCCTTGCCGGGTGCAGATCTCTTCCACTCTTTTCGCCTCTTTTCTCGTGAGCCCTTTGTCTCCGTCCACTTCAATCAGGAGCAGAGCGCCTGTGCCCCTTGGGACCGAAAACCCCAGTTCTTCCCTGACACAGTCGATACAGGTCCTGTCCATGAACTCGAGTGCGGTGGGAACGATTTTGCTCCGGATGATTTCCGAAACGGTCTCCACAGTGGCGGAGGCGGTCTCAAAGAAAGCCATCATGGTTCTTCGGTGAGCGGGCTTTGGAATTAACCGAACGATGATCTCTGTCACGACGGCCAGCGTCCCTTCAGAGCCGATGAGAAGCCGGGTGAGGTCATAGCCGACAACGCCCTTGGCGGTTTCAACTCCTGTTTTGATGATTTCTCCCGTGGGAAGAACCGCGGTGAGCCCCAGCACGTAGTCGCGCGTGACCCCGTACTTGACCGCCCGTAGACCCCCCGCACACTCCGCAACATTACCGCCGATCGTGGAGATATGAATGCTTGCAGGATCCGGGGGATAAAAGAGGTCCATTTTTTCCACTTCTTCCTGGAACCGGGCTGTGATGACTCCACATTCCACCCGGGCGATCAGGTTGCGTTGATCAATTTCAAGAATGCGGTTGAAGCGGTCCATGGCAAGGATAAGGCCCCCTTCGACAGGCAAGGCCCCGCCGCTCTTTCCGCTTCCCGCTCCCCTCGGAATCACGGGGAAGCGTTCCTGATTCGCCAGGTGAAAGATCCGGGAGATCTCTTCATGGGTCCCTGGGAAGGCAACGGCCTCTGGCATAAAGCGGAGCTTCGTGGCATCGGTTCCGAATGGGATCAGATCTTCATGGCGAGTGAAGAGGCGCTCGGGACCGAGGATGGAGGATAGCTCTTTGAGAGCACGTTCAACAATCATGGCAGCAGGGTGGTCCGGCTCTTGAGGGCGTGGCGTAGCGTCATGGAATCCATATATTTCAGATCCCCTCCCATGGGTATCCCCAGGGCAATCCGGGAGATTTTGATCTCCTTTTCGGACAGGAGCTTGCTGACAAAGGAAGCCGTGGCTTCCCCTTCGGTGGTGGGGTTGGTGGCGAGGATGACCTCCTGGATCGCTTCTCTGTCAAGGCGACCAATGAGCTCACCGATCTTGAGATCTTCGGGCCCAACGCCGTCCAGAGGGGACAGAACCCCGTGAAGCACGTGATACTTTCCCTTAAAAGCACCGGACTCCTCCAGGGCAAGCTGATCGCCCGGTCCTTCAACGATGCACAAAACCCCATTGGCCCGGGCTTCATCCACGCATATGGCGCAAGGGTCTTTGTCGGTGAAATTGAAGCAAACCGAACAGAACCTGATCCTCTCTTTCACGTCGAGAAGGCTTTTTGCCAGGTTCTCGGCAAGGTCTCTGGGACTCCTCAGGATGTAGAGGGCCACCCGGGCTGCGGATTTCTGGCCGATTCCCGGCAACCGGGACAGGTTCTGAATGAGATGTTCTAGGGGTGCTGGATAAATGCTCATCAACCTGTCCTAAATGAGACCGGGGAGGTTGGGAAGGTTGAGCCCTTGAGTGAGTTTGCCCATCTCCTCATTGACCATGTTCTTGGCTCTCGACAGGGCGTCATTGACCGCAGCGAGAATCAGATCCTGGAGCATCTCCGCCTCTTCAGGGTGAATCACTTCGGGGTCGATTTTGATGGAAAGGATCTCCTGTCGGCCGTTGGCCACCACCGTGACCATTCCGCCCCCGGCAGAAGCCTCCACAGTTCTCTCTCCGAGCTCTTCTTGAAGCTTGGCCATCCTGGCCTGGAATTGCTGAGCCTGCTTGAGCAGGTTCCCCATGTTCGGCATGCCTTTCATGATGGTTTTCTCCTTTGATCTTCCGGAACTTCCCCTCTGATCTCCCCCTGGAACATGTTGAGCACATCCTGAACGCCTTGCGGATGGGACGATGCTTTGGGAGCCTCTGTTGGGGGAGGATTTTTCCCCACCTCGTTTTCACTGCTGACTTTTATTTTCACATCCCGTTTGAAAAACTCAAGGACATAGGCTCTCAGTTTGTCGCCTTTTTCCGAGTCATCGAGATAGGTGTCGAAGGGCTTGGGGCTTCTTCCGATCACCACGATCTCTGCAGAGGCCTCCAGAAATGGAAAACCTTTCAGGACGTTCGCCATCGGTTTATTCATGGAAGCAATGAATTTGAGAAAAGCGGTCCAGTCTTCTTTCTTGATCGGCTGAGGAGAAGCCTTCCCGTCTTTGTTTATTAGTTGCCAGGGAGCCGCCTGATCAGAAACCTGACCCGCCTCACGAGAGTCCCCCGGCGTGGAAAGCCTTTTTTCAAGTGAGTCGAGTTTCCTGATCAGTTCATCCAGGGCGACGATGTCTCCCATCTGACAGAGCCTGATCATGATCGTTTCCAGGACCAGCCTGGGATGGGACGTGAAACGGAGGCTCTCCTCCCGGCTAATGAGAGTGTTCAAGATCTGCTGCAGCTTTTCTTTCCCGGCCCTTTCCGCCTGGACCTTGAGTTCTTCCCTGTCGCTCTCGACCATGTCGAGAAGGTCGTCGTATGGTGCGACAAGGCTCATGAGAAGATTTCTGAACTGATCCATGAGGGCCCGATAGAACTCCTTGATGTCATGGCCGTAGTTGTAGATCTGGGCCACAATTTCTATGCACGTCTTGGCTGAACCTTCAAGAACAGCGCGTGAAGCCCCAAAGAGGAGGGTCCTGTCGATCACTCCGAGAATATCCGTGATCTGCCGGTCCTCGACCTTGGGGCCCGTATAGGAGACGACCTGATCCAGAAGACTCTCGGCGTCACGCATACTCCCTTCGGCTTCTCTGGCAATGAGAGTCAAACCGGACCGGCTGATGTCGATGCCTTCCTGAGAGGTGATTCTCTCCATCTGTTTGACGAGAAGAGCCACGGGAATCCTTTTGAAATCGAATTTCTGGCATCTTGAAAGAATCGTGACCGGGACTTTATGGGGTTCTGTCGTTGCAAAAATGAATTTCACATGGGCCGGCGGTTCCTCAAGAGTCTTGAGAAGGGCATTAAACGCGGGTAGGGTCAGCATGTGAACTTCATCGATGATGTAAATCCGAAACGGACTGGAGGAAGGCATGTACTTGATATTTTCCCGGAGCTCCCGAATCTGCTCAATGCCTCGATTGGACGCTCCGTCAATTTCCTGCACGTCCACGGAAGAGCCCTGTGTGATTTCAAGGCAGGAGTGGCAACGGTTGCAGGGAATGCCCGGCTTTCCTTCCGCACAGGTGAGGGCTTTGGCGAGGATCCTGGCGATCGATGTCTTTCCGACGCCTCTCGGCCCACTGAAGAGGTAGGCATGGGCGAGCCTGTCTGTCTTGATAGCATTGATCAACGTGTGAATCACGTGTTCCTGCCCAAGGACGTCCTCAAAAACCTGCGGGCGCCATTTCCTGGCAAAAACCTCGTACGTCATGGCGATGGCCTCAAGAGAAACATGAACATTTCAGCAGAGGTCCAGGGGAAATAATATGGCGGAGAGAGTGGGATTCGAACCCACGGTACCACTTTTAGGCGGTACACGCGATTTCCAGTCGCGCTCCTTCGGCCAGCTCGGACATCTCTCCGCAATGAAATCTGTTGAAACAGATTTCATATA
>Ga0209254_10000576_pt1 | contig 30422 bp, 36 predicted proteins | sample FrelakmetDIP11DI_FD_187148 | JGI IMG/M metagenome (GOLD analysis project Ga0209254, IMG submission 187148) | Freshwater lake sediment microbial communities from the University of Notre Dame, USA, for methane emissions studies - DIP11 DI (SPAdes)... | ecosystem: Environmental > Aquatic >... | reverse complement strand
GGCCGCTCCGAAGGCGCTCACTCCCCCTCGGGGGGAGAGCGCGCAGCGCCAAGGGGGCACGATGACCGCGCCCGACGTCGGACTCGCGACCCTCCAGCCCGGCATCCCGGTGGCCGCCATCGCCGAGAGTTCGTCGGCCGTGGCGTTCCGCACGCTGCTGGTCAAGGAGATGCTGCGCTTCTGGAAGGTGAGCTTCCAGACGATCGCGGCGCCCGTGCTCACTTCGGTGCTGTACCTGCTCGTGTTCGGGCACGTGCTCGAGGAGCACGTGGAGGCGTTGCCGGGCGTGAGCTACACGTCGTTCCTGATTCCCGGCCTGGTGATGATGAGCGTGCTGCAGAACGCCTTCGCCAACTCCTCGTCCAGCCTGATCCAGTCGAAGATCATGGGCAGCCTGATCTTCATCCTGCTGCCGCCGTTCTCGCACTGGCAGCTGTTCGGCGCGTACGTGGCCGCGGCGGTGGTGCGCGGGGTCGTCGTCGGCGCGGGCGTGTTCGCGATCACGGTGTGGTTCGCGCCGCCGTCGTTCGTGGCGCCGCTGTGGTCCCTCGTGTTCGCGATCCTGGGCGCCGCGATGCTCGGGGCGCTGGGGCTGATCGCCGGCATCTGGGCCGACAAGTTCGACCAGCTGGCGGCATTCCAGAACTTCATCGTGATGCCGGCAACGTTCCTGTCCGGCGTGTTCTTTTCCGTGCACGGCCTGCCGCCGTTCTGGCGGGGCGTGTCGCACTTCAACCCGTTCTTCTACATGATCGACGGCTTCCGTTACGGCTTCTTCGCGCAGTCCGACGTGAACCCGTGGATCAGCCTCGCGGTGGTCGCGGGGGCGTTCACCGTGACCTGCGGCATCGCCCTCGCGCTGCTTTCGCGCGGATTCAAGCTCCGGAACTGAGACTCCGATGGAACCAACCCCCGAAGACGTGAAGCGCTACATCGCGCAGGGCCTCGATTGCGAACGCGTCGAGGTCGACGGCGACGGCCGCCACTTCCAGGCGTTGATCGTCAGCGCCGCGTTCGCGGGCAAGAACCGCGTGGCGCGACACCAGCTGGTGTACGCGGCGCTCGGCGAGCGCATGCGCGCGGAAGTCCACGCGCTGTCGATGCGCACGCTGACGCCGGAGGAGTACCAGGAGCCGGGCGCGTGACTTCACGTCAATTTCACGGCGCGTTCGCAGCTTCTTCGAGCGGGGCAGCGACGCTTCGCGTCGAGCGTCCGCATGGTGCGGGCGCCGCACGGAGATCCTCGCCATGCCCGACGCGTTGCTGCTCGACTCCCCGCGCATCACGCGCGCCGTCCACTTTCAGCGCCCGCGGCCGCCGCTCGCGGGCCTCCCCATGGACAAGCTGAAGATTCGCGGCGGCAAGCCGCTCGGCGGGGAAGTGACGATCTCCGGCGCGAAGAACGCCGCGCTGCCGATCCTGGCGGCGAGCCTGCTGACGCCCGACGAGTTCATCATCGACAACGTTCCGCAGTTGCAGGACGTGGCGACGACGCTCAAGCTGCTGCGCCAGATGGGCGTGGCGGCCGAGCGGGACGGCGCGACGGTTCGCCTGAAGGCCGACGCGGTGACGCACACCGAGGCGCCGTACGAAATGGTGAAGACCATGCGGGCGTCGATCCTCGTGCTCGGCCCGCTGGTCGCGCGCTTCGGCGCCGCGCGCGTGTCGCTGCCCGGCGGCTGCGCCATCGGGGCGCGGCCGGTCGACCAGCACATCAAGGGGCTCGAGGCCCTCGGGGCGACGATCCGCATCGAGGGCGGTTTCGTGGTCGCCGAGGCGAAGCGGCTGAAAGGCACGCGCATCGTCACCGACATGGTGACGGTGACCGGCACCGAGAACCTGATGATGGCCGCCGCGCTGGCCGAGGGTGAAACGATCATCGAGAACGCCGCGCGCGAGCCCGAGGTGGTCGACCTGGCGGACGCGCTCAACGCGATGGGGGCGCGCGTCTCAGGCGCCGGCTCGAGCGCGATCTCGATCGAGGGCGTGGAACGGCTGCACGGTGCGCGGCATCGGGTGATGCCGGACCGCATCGAGACCGGGACGTTCCTGACGGCTGTCGTTGCGGCGGGCGGTGAAGCGGTCTTGCGCGGTGTCGCGCCCCACACGTTCGACGCGGTGCTCGAAAAACTGCAGGAAGCCGGGGCGGTACTGCAGGCGGACGGTGACGTCCTGCGAGTGCGGATGTCCGGTCGTCCGCGCGCGGTGAGCCTGCGCACGGCGCCGTACCCGGCGTTCCCGACGGACATGCAGGCGCAGCTCATGGCGCTCGACTGCGTGGCGGACGGCGTCGGCCGGATCACGGAGACGATTTTCGAGAACCGCTTCATGCACGTCTCGGAGCTGCAGCGGCTTGGCGCGAACATCGCGGTCGAGGGCAACACGGCGGTCGTGCAGGGCGTGCCGAAGCTGTCCGGCGCTCCGGTGATGGCCACCGACCTGAGGGCGTCCGCCTGCCTCGTCGTCGCCGCGCTTGCCGCCGAGGGCGAAACCGTGGTCGATCGCATTTACCATCTCGACCGGGGCTACGAAAAGATGGAAACCAAGCTGGCCGCGCTCGGGGCGCAGGTCGAAAGGGTCAAGTGATCACGCTGGCGCTGTCCAAGGGACGCATCTTCGACGAGACGAGGCCGCTGCTGGCGGCCGCGGGCATCGCGCCGCTGGAAGATCCGGAGACGTCGCGCAAGCTGATCATCGGCACGACGAACCCCGACCTTCGGATCGTCGTCGTGCGCGCGTCGGACGTGCCGACCTACGTCCAGTACGGCGCGGCGGACTTCGGCGTCGCCGGAAAGGACGTGCTGATGGAGCACGGCGGCGTGGGGCTCTACCAGCCGGTCGACCTCAACATCGCGCGCTGCCGGTTGTGCGTCGCCATGCCGGCGGGATTCGACTACGCCAACGCGGTGCGTCGCGGCGCGCGGCTGCGGGTCGCGACCAAGTACGTCCAGACCGCGCGCGAGCACTTCGCCGCCAAGGGCGTGCACGTCGACGTGATCAAGCTGTACGGATCGATGGAGCTGGCGCCGCTGGCCGGACTGGCCGACGTGATCGTCGACCTCGTGTCGTCCGGGGGAACGCTGAAGGCGAACGACCTGGTCGAGGTCGAGGAAATCGCGCCGATTTCTTCCCGGCTGATCGTCAACCAGTCGTCGATGAAGCTGAAACGCGAAGCGCTGATGCCGATCGTCGAGCGCATCCAGCAGGCGGTGCAGGCATGAAGGTGAGGACGCTCGACAGCCGGCAGCCGACGTTCGACGCGCAGTTCGCCGAACTCGTCGCCGTGGACACCGCGATCGACCGCGAGATCGACCGGGTCGCGGCCACCATCGTCGACGAGGTCAGGACGCGCGGCGACGCCGCGCTGCTGGAGTACACGAACCGCTTCGACCGCATGCGCGCCTCCGCGGTCGCCGAGCTCGAGATCCCGGCCGCTGAAATGCAGACGGCACTCGACGCACTGCCGAACGACCAGCGTGTCGCCCTCGAGACGGCAGCGCGCCGCATCCGTGCCTACCACGAGCGCCAGGTGGCGACGACCTGGACCTACACCGAGGACGACGGCACCGAGCTGGGCCAGCGCGTCAACGCGCTCGACAGCGTCGGCCTCTACGTGCCGGGCGGACTCGCGGCCTATCCCTCGTCGCTGCTGATGAACGCGCTGCCCGCGCACGTGGCCGGCGTCGAGAACATCGTGATGGTCGTGCCGACGCCGGACGGCAAGCGCAACCCGCTGGTGCTCGCGGCCGCGGCCCTGGCCGGCGTGTCGCGCGCGTTCGCGATCGGCGGCGCGCAGGCGGTGGCCGCGCTGGCGTACGGAACGGAAACGGTGCCGGCCGTCGACAAGGTCGTCGGGCCGGGCAACGCCTACGTGGCGGCCGCGAAGCGACACGTGTTCGGCGTCGTCGGCATCGACATGATCGCCGGGCCGAGCGAGATCCTGGTGATCTGCGACGGCGGGACCGATCCGGACTGGATCGCCATGGATCTGTTCTCCCAGGCCGAGCACGACGAACAGGCGCAGTCGATCCTGCTCACGCCCGACGCCGCCTTCATCGAACGGGTGCAGGCGTCGATCGCGAAGCTGCTGCCGACGATGCCGCGGCGCGCGATCATCGAGAAGTCGCTGGGAAACCGGGGCGCCCTGATCCTGACCCGGGACCTCGAGGAGGCCTGCGCGATCGCCGACCGCATCGCGCCCGAGCACCTCGAGATCTCGACCGACGAGCCGGAGCGGTGGGCCGCGAAGATCCGTCACGCGGGCGCGCTCTTCCTCGGTCGCCACACCAGCGAAGCGCTCGGTGACTACTGCGCCGGGCCCAACCACGTGCTGCCGACCGCGCGGACGGCGCGGTTCTCCTCCCCGCTGGGCGTCTACGACTTCCAGAAGCGCACCAGCCTGATCCGCGTCTCCGAGGCCGGCGCGCAGACGCTCGGGCGCGTCGCGGCGACGCTCGCGCGCGGCGAGCAGTTGCCCGCGCACGCCGCCAGCGCGGAGTACCGGCTGAAACCGCGATGAGCACCGACCGCCCCGATCTCTCGGCGCTGCGCGACGACGTGCGTGCGATCAGCGCGTACCCGGTGCCGAGCGCCGTGGGGCTGATCAAGCTTGACGCGATGGAGAACCCGTTCCCGCTGCCGCCCGGCCTGATGCAGCAGCTCGGCGAGCGGCTCGGGCGCACCGCGCTCAACCGCTATCCGCTGTCCGATCCCAAGGGGTTCAAGGAGCGGCTGGCGCGGGCGATGGGCGTCCCTGCGGGGATGTCGCTGATGCTCGGCAACGGCTCCGACGAGCTGATCCACCTCGTGATCCAGGCGTGTGCCCGGCCCGACGCCGTGGTGCTGTCGCCATCGCCGGGCTTCGTGATGTACGAAATGTCGGCGTGCTTCAATCGGTGCCGTTACGTGGGCGTGCCGCTGAAGGCGGACTTCTCGCTCGACGCGCCGGCGCTCCTCGCCGCGATCGCCGAACACCGTCCCGCGGTCGTCTTCATCGCGCATCCGAACAACCCGTCCGGCAACCTGTTCGACCGCGCGGTGGTCGAGCAGGTACTGCGGGCGGCGCCGGGCGTCGTCGTGATCGACGAGGCCTACCTGCCCTTCGCGCAGGACACGTGGATGCCGGAGTTGCCGCGCCGGGCGAACCTGCTTGTGCTGCGGACCATGTCGAAGCTGGGACTCGCCGGAATCCGTCTTGGCTACCTGGTGGGTCATCCGGACTGGATCGAGCAGTTCGACAAGGTTCGTCCGCCGTACAACGTCAACGTGCTGACGCTGGCAGCGGCGGACCTGATGCTCGAGAACCTGCCGGTCCTCGATGGGCAGGCCGCCACGCTGCGCGCGGAGCGCGGCAAGCTCGCGGCGGCGCTGGCCGCAAGTCCCGGCGTCCTCGCCTTTCCGTCGGCCGCGAACTTCATCCTGTTCCGGGTCAACCGTCCCGACGACGTGTTTGCGGGCCTCAGGGAGCGCGGCATACTGATCAAGAACGTTTCGCGCATGCACCCGCGGCTCGAAGGGTGCCTGCGCGTGACCGTCGGCACCGCGGCCGAGAACCAGACCTTCATCAAGGCGCTGCGCGCCGTCATCGGGACACCACAATGACCCCAGCTTCCCGTCGAGCCGAGGTGGTTCGCGACACCAAGGAAACGCAGATCCGCGTGGCCGTCGACCTCGACGGCAGCGGGCGGTCCGAGTTGTCGACCGGCATCGGCTTCTTCGATCACATGCTCGAGCAGATCGCGCGCCACGGGCTGGTCGACCTCGTCGTGCAGGCCAGGGGCGATCTCCACATCGACGGCCATCACACGGTCGAGGACGTCGGCATCACGCTCGGCCAGGCGTTCGCCAGGGCGGTCGCCGACAAGGCCGGCGTGCGTCGCTACGGCCACGCGTACGTGCCGCTCGACGAAGCGCTGTCGCGCGTGGTCATCGATCTCTCCGGGCGGCCTGAGCTCATCTGGAACGTGCGCTTCACGCGGTCGATGATCGGCGAATTCGACGTCGACCTCGCGCACGAGTTCTTCCAGGGCTTCGTCAATCACGCGCTGGTCACGCTGCACGTCGACAACCTGCGCGGCGACAACGCGCATCACCAGTGCGAAACCGTCTTCAAGGCCTTCGCCCGCGCGCTGCGCATGGCGGTGGAGCACGATCCCCGCGCCGCGGGAATGATTCCCTCCACCAAGGGGTCGCTGTAGTTCCCGCAATCGCCCGAAGAGAATGATTGCAGTCGTCGATTTCGGGATGGGCAACCTGCGCTCGGTTGCCAAGGCGATCGAGCACGTCGCGCCGAAGGAGAGCGTCGCCATCACCTCGGATGCCGCCGTGATCCGCCGGGCCGATCGCGTGGTGTTCCCGGGCCAGGGCGCGATGCCGGACTGCATGCGCTACCTGAAGGAGTACGGGCTCGACGAGACGGTGCGCGAGGTGGCGGCCAGCAAGCCGCTGCTGGCCGTGTGCATCGGGGAGCAGATGCTGTTCGATCGCAGCGAAGAGGGCGACACACCGGGCCTGGGGCTGTTCGCCGGTTCGGTCGTCCGCTTTCGCGACGAAGCGATGCGCCTGCCCGACGGCCAGCGGCTGAAGGTCCCGCACATGGGGTGGAACCGCGTCCGTCAGGTGCAGGCGCACCCGCTCTGGGACGGGGTTCCGGACGAAAGCTGGTTCTATTTCGTCCACAGCTACTATGTGGTGCCCGCGGAGCCGCGAATTTCCGCTGGCGAAAGTAATTACGGCGGCGCCTTTACCTGCGTGGTCGCGAGCGATAATATTTTCGCCACCCAGTTTCACCCGGAAAAGAGCTCCGCAGCCGGTCTGCGCATCTACCAGAACTTCACACGCTGGAATCCCTGACCGCGTTTTGAGGCCATACTGGCTTCCGCGGCATCTCCCGGCGACCTCCTCTCAGCGCTCTTCCCCACCTTTCGACCTGTCACCCGCCCGCGGGTACCACCGGCATGCTCCTCATCCCCGCCATCGACATCAAGGACGGCCATTGCGTTCGCCTGCAGCAAGGCGACATGGAAAGCAACGTGACGGTGTTCTCCGACGACCCCGTCGCGATGGCCCGGCACTGGCTCGCGCAGGGCGCCCGTCGCCTGCACATCGTGGACCTGAACGGCGCCCGCTCCGGCCATCCGGTGAATGAAGCGGTGATCCGCAAGATCATCAAGGCGGTCGGCGACGACCTACCGGTGCAACTGGGCGGGGGCATCCGCGACCTCGACACCATCGAGCGCTACATCGACGACGGCGTGAGCTTCGTGGTGATCGGCACGGCCGCCGTCAAGAACCCGGGCTTCCTGCACGACGCGTGCGGCGCGTTCGCGGGCCACGTGATCGTCGCCCTCGACGCCAAGGGCGGCAAGGTCGCCACCGACGGGTGGAGCAAGCTGACCGGCCACGACGTGACCGACCTCGCCAAGAAGTTCGAGGACTACGGCGCCGAGGCGATCCTGTACACCGACATCGGACGCGACGGCATGATGTCGGGGGTCAACCTCGAAGCCACGGTCGAGCTCGCCCGCCACGTGAAGATCCCCGTGATCGCCAGCGGCGGCATTGCGAGCATGAAGGACATCGAGCAGCTGTGCGCGGTCGAGTTCGAGGGCGTCGAAGGCGCGATCCTCGGCCGCTCGCTGTACGAAGGCGCGATCGACTTCAAGGCGGCGCAGGAGCGCGTGGACGAGCTCGGCGCCTGACGCCGCGATGCCCGCGGGCATCCACTATCCTGCGGGTCTGCCCCCGCCCCGCCATGCTCGCCAAACGCATCATTCCGTGCCTCGACGTGACCGCCGGTCGCGTCGTCAAGGGCGTCAATTTCGTCAGCCTGCGCGACGCCGGTGACCCGGTCGAGATCGCGCGCCGCTACGACGAGCAGGGCGCCGATGAACTCACGTTCCTCGACATCACCGCGAGCTCCGACCAGCGCGACATCATCCTGCACGTGATCGAAGCGGTCGCCGAGCAGGTCTTCATCCCGCTCACGGTTGGTGGCGGCGTGCGCAAGGTGGAGGACGTCCGGCGGCTGCTGAATGCCGGCGCCGACAAGATCTCGATCAACACGTCCGCCGTGCAGAACCCGCAACTGGTGGCCGACGCCAGCGGCCGCTTCGGCTCGCAGTGCATCGTCGTGGCGGTGGACGCGCGCCGCCGGCGGGCGGACGACCCGGCGCGGGGCTGGGAGGTCTACACGCACGGCGGCCGCACATCCACGGGGCTCGACGCCGTCGAGTGGGCGCGCCGGGTGGCCGAACTGGGCGCCGGCGAGATCCTGCTCACCAGCATGGATCGCGATGGCACCAAGCAGGGTTTCGACCTCGAACTGACGCGCGCGGTGTCCGACGCCGTGCCGGTGCCCGTGATTGCCTCGGGCGGAGTCGGCACGCTGCAGCACCTGGCTGACGGCGTCCTGAAGGGACGGGCCGACGCGGTGCTGGCGGCGTCGATCTTCCACTACGGCGAGTTCACCGTCGGACAGGCGAAGGCCTACATGGCGCAGCAGGGCATACCCATGCGGGATGGCGCATGAGGGTGCCGGGCCGCCCCAAGCCCGAATCCCACGCGCGCAGGCGCGGGGGTCCTTCATGAGGGTGCCTCCATGAGCGGCTGGCTCGACGCCGTTCGGTTCGACGCCGACGGCCTGGTCACGGTGATCGCGCAGGATGCCGCGAGCGGGCGGGTGCTGATGGTCGCGTGGGCCAATCGCGACGCGCTGGCGGAAACGGCCGCGTCCGGCCACGCGGTCTACTGGTCGCGCTCCCGGAAGCGGCTCTGGCGCAAGGGCGAGGAGTCGGGGCACCGGCAGCGGGTGGCCGAGGTGCGCCTCGACTGCGACGGCGACGCCGTCCTGTACGCTGTTGAACAGGCCGGGGGGATCGCCTGTCATACGGGGCGGGAGAGCTGTTTCTACCAGCGGCTCGAGGGCGACCGCTGGGAGGCCGTCGATCCCGTGCTGAAGGACCCCGAACTGATCTACCGGAAGTGACCGAGAACCGTGCCGCGATGAGCGACGCCATCCTGAAGCAGCTGGCCGACGTGATCGACTCCCGCAGGGGCGGCGACGCCGAGTCCTCGTACGTCGCGCGCCTGTTCGCGCGGGGCGACGATGCGATCCTGAAGAAGATCGGCGAGGAGGCGACCGAGGCGGTGATGGCCGCCAAGGACGGCGCAAAGGACCGCATCGTCGGCGAAACGGCCGACCTGTGGTTCCACTGCATGATCATGCTGTCGCACTACGGGCTGCGGCCCGAAGACGTCCTGGCCGAACTGCAGCGGCGCGCCGGAACCTCCGGAATCGAGGAAATGGCACTGCGCAGGGCGCGTGCGCGCGAGGGTCGGTGAAGAGGGTCGCTGAAGAGAGTCGATGAGGGAGTGGCGATGAGCGGATGTCTTTTCTGCCGGATTGCGACGGGAGAGATCCCGAGCAGGAAGGTCTACGAGGACGACGACGTGCTCGCGTTCCACGACATCCACCCGGCCGCTCCGGTTCACTTCCTGATGGTCCCGAAAAAGCACGTGGATTCCCTCGTTGAAGCGGGGCCGGAACACGAGGGGCTATTCGGTAAAATGCTTGCTCTTGCACCGCGTCTCGCGAAAGATCAAGGCTGCGAAAACGGGTTTCGCGTTGTGATCAACAACGGGCCCGACGGCGGGCAAGAGGTCAATCACTTGCACATCCACATCCTGGGCGGCCCCCGCCCGTGGAAACGTCTTTAGGAGTCTCGAATGGGTTCATTTTCGATCTGGCATTGGCTGATCGTCCTGCTGGTCATCATCCTGGTGTTCGGCACTGCCAAGCTCAGGAACATGGGCAAGGACCTCGGTGGCGCGATCAAGGGCTTCAAGGAAGGCATGACGGAGGGTGCGGACGAGGTCGCCAACGCCGCGGCGGGCGACAAGCCCAAGCAGGTCCCCGGCCAGACGATCGACGTCCAGTCCAAAGAGAAGTCCTGACCTCCCGGATGACCGAAGTCCGCCCGGCGCTCGACCCCCGGTCGGCCGCCGGCGCGCGGGCGCATCGGCATGTTTGACTTCAGTTTCAGCGAGCTTGCGCTGATCGGCGTCGTCGCGCTGGTCGTGCTCGGCCCCGAGCGGCTGCCGAAGGTCGCTCGCACGGTGGGCGAGTGGGCCGGCAAGGCGCAGCGCTACGTCGCCCAGGTGAAGGCCGACGTCACGCGCGAAATGGAAGTCGCCGAACTGAAGAAGCTCCAGGAGCAGGCGCGGGACGTCGCGCGCTCGATCGAGACCTCCGTGCAGGAGGGGGTGTCCGGCCTGAAGTCTGGCTTCACCTCGACCGCGACGGCCCTGAACTCGGGCTTTGAAGCCTCGTCCTCGTCGTCGAACCTGTCGCCGACCGCGCCGGGGTCGGACTCGACCTCCGGCGACTACTCGTGGGAAGGCGCCGGCGAGAGCTGGCAGTCGCACCGGTTCCGCCGGCGCTACAAGCCAGGGCCCAGCATCGACGAGCTGTCCGAGGAAATCGCCAGGCTCAAGCGTCAAATGGCGATGCCGGAGGCACATGGCGTCGCGCGGCACAAGTACGCGCCACGCTCGCGCATGAGCCGGCCGCGGATCCGCCGATGACCACGCAGAACGGCACTGGCGACGCGCCCGGGACGGCAGAACCGGCGCAGGAGCAGAGCTTCCTGTCGCACCTGATCGAACTGCGGACGCGCCTGGTGCGGTCGGCGATCGCGATCCTCATCGTGTTCCTCGCCCTGTCGCCGTTCATGAAGGAGATCTTCGACTTGCTGTCGGAGCCGATGATGGCGGCGCTGCCCACCGGATCGAAGCTGCTCGCCACCGGCGTGATCACGCCCTTCATGGTGCCGCTGAAGGTCACGCTGTTTTCCGCCTTCATCATCTCTCTGCCGTATGTGCTGTGGCAGGTCTGGGCCTTCGTCGCGCCCGGCCTTTACAGGCACGAGAAGAAGCTCGCGGCGCCGCTGATCTTCTCGAGCGTGGCGATGTTCGCGGCCGGCGTCGCGTACTGCTACTTCATCGTCTTCAAGCTGATCTTCCGCTTCATCGCGAACTTCGCGCCGATGTCGGTCACGGTGTCGCCCGACATCGAGGCGTACTTCAGCTTCGTGATGGGCATGTTCATCGCGTTCGGAATCACGTTCGAGGTGCCGATCGTCGTCGTGCTGCTCGTCCGCTTCGGCATCGCCAGCGTCGAGAAGCTTAAGCAGGCACGTCCGTACGTGATCGTCGGCGCCTTCATCGTCGCCGCGATCTTCACGCCGCCCGATGTCGTGTCGCAGCTGCTGCTGGCGATTCCGCTGGTGGTGCTGTACGAACTCGGGATCATTGTTGCGCGGTTCGTCGAGAAACCGAAGCCTGCGGAAGAGTCCTCGCCGCAGGAAGTCTCCTGACCCTCGCCCGTCGGCCGCTCCTCGATGCGACGCCGGGCCCTTGCCCTGTTCCTTTCGATCCTCGGCGCTGCCTTGCTTGCGCAGGCGCAGCCGGCGCGCGTCGTGCCGGCCGACGATCCGGACGTCGCGGCCGGCTGGACCGCGTATCGCGCCAATCGCCACGAAGAGGCGATCGAGCACTACCGCAAGGCAGCCGCCCGCAACGAGCGCGTGGCCCAGTTCAACCTGGCCGTCATGCTGCTGGCCGGCGAGGGCGGTCCCGCCGACCCGGTCGGGGGGGTGGGCTGGCTGCGCAAGTCCGCCGACCTGGGGTTCGCGCGCGCCCAGTACGCGCTTGCCCTGCTGTACGAGCGGGGCGAGCACGTCGAGCGTTCGCTGCCGCAGGCCACGAAGTGGTTCCAGCGCGCGGCGGAGCAGGGCCATCTCGACGCCCAGGTGAGCACGGGCACGCAGTACTTCCTCGGACGCGGTGCGCCGCGCGACTACCGCGAGGCGGCGCGCTGGTACGAACGGGCGGCGGAACAGGGCGACGAAGGGTCCGCGTACATCGTCGCCAGCCTGTACGAGAAGGGGGAAGGCGTCGCGCAGGACCGCGTGCGTGCCTTCTACTGGTACAGCCGAGCGGCGGCGGGCGGGGATCCGGCCGCCGTCTACAAGGCGCGGGAAATGCGCGACCTGCTGTCGCGCTGACAGGGGTTACGGCGCCCGCTGGATCTGCGGCTGCGGGCGCTCGCCTACGGTGACCTGGACTTCGACTTCCCGGCCCTGGCGCGCAACCTTCACCCGCGCCGGCGTTCCCGGCGGCAATTGCGAGATCTGGTTCAGCATGGCGCGGCTGTTCTTCACCGGCTGGCCGTTGATCGTCAGCATCACGTCACCGGGTTCCAGGCCCGCACGTCCCGCCGGGCTCGTGCGCTGCACGCCCTTCAGGACGACGCCCTCGTTCTGCTGCAGCTTCAGCACTTCGGCCAGGTCCGGCGTCAGGTCTTCCGGCTCGACGCCGAAATAGCCGCGCACGACCTTGCCGGCCTTGATCAGCTGGTCCATGACCTGCAGGACGAGCGCCGACGGGATGGCGAAGCCGATGCCGATCGAACCGCCGGTGCGCGAGAAGATCGCGGTGTTGATCCCGACCAGGTGGCCGTTCGAGTCCACCAGCGCGCCGCCCGAGTTGCCCTGGTTGATCGCCGCGTCGGTCTGGATGAAGTTCTCGAAGGTGTTGATGCCGAGATTGGTACGGCCGAGCGCGGACACGATGCCCATCGTCACCGTCTGGCCGACGTCGAAGGGATTGCCGATGGCGAGGACGACGTCACCGACCTTCAGGGACTCGGAGCGGCCGAAGGTGATGACCGGCAGGTCCTTCGCCTCGATCTTCAGCACGGCGAGATCGCTCTCCGGGTCGGCGCCGACCAGTCGTGCCTCGACTTGCCGGCCATCGGACAGGGCCACCGCGATCTCGTCGGCCGCCTGCACGACGTGGTTGTTGGTCAGCACGTAGCCGTCGGCGCTGGCGATCACCCCGGAGCCAAGGCTTGCCACGCGATCGGCTCCGCCGCGCGAGTCGCCGAAGAAGTAGCGGTAGAGGGGATCCTCGGGCGCGCCCCGGCGCCGCACTTCCTGTGTCGTGTAGACGTTGACCACGGCCGGCGCCGCGCGGTTGACGGCATCCGAATACGAAGTCAGCGCGTTGGCCCGCGGCGCATCCGGGGCGGTGGCCTGCCTGATCGCCACCTCGGGCGGCCCGGCGGGCAAACCACGCGTGCCGGGCGACGGGCCGATCCACTCGGGACGCAGCGTCGTGACGATGAACAGCAGCGCCAGGCCGACCGTGGTCGCTTGCGCAAAGATCAGCCACAGTCGACGCAGCATCACAGCGTGCTTCCCGTAGTCGAGGCCGGCCCGGCGGAAGGCGCTACTTGCGCTTCAGCTCGTCGCGGATCTCGCGCAGCAGCACGACGTCCTCGGGGGTCGCGGCCGGCGCGGCGTCGAGACGGCTCTTCAGCCGGTTGACCGCTTTCACCATCCAGAAGATCACGAACGCGAGGATGATGAAGTTGAGCATGACGGTGATGAAGTTGCCCCAGGCGAACACGACGGCGCTCTTCTGGGCGGCCTCGAGCGACGTTCCGGGCGGTACGGTGCCGGACAGGACCCAGTATTTGTTGGTGAAGTCGACGGCGCCGCCCAGCGCCGCGTTGATCACCGGCATGACGACGTCCCTGACCAGCGAATCGACGATCTTGCCGAAGGCGGCCCCGATGATGATGCCGACCGCCAGGTCGATGACGTTGCCCTTGACCGCGAATTCGCGGAACTCCTTCAGCATTCCCATCCTGGCTTCCTCCGTGTCGCATTCATTTGTGGCTCGGCGCCAAGTGTAGCGGCCGGGCGGTCGGCGCCGCCCCCGGGCTAAGTCGGGATGGACGGATCAAGTAGAATCGCGGGCTGCCAGCGGAGCAGGCAATGTGGTCAGATGGCCAGATTAGCCATCCGAGCCCGCCCGCTTCGGCGCTGCCTTCCGGATACTTCTCAACTTCGGGGTTTTCAATGTCCACCTCCACATCCCTCCCGAGTGGCCAGGCGCCGGATTCCGCGTCGGTCGACAAGGAGCGGCGCAACGCGCTCATCGTCACCTGCGCCGTCGGCGGAATCGGCGTCGCGGCCGTGGCCGCGCCGTTCCTGGCCTCGTTGGCGCCATCCGAGCGCGCCAAGGCGGCCGGCGCCCCGGTCGAGGCGGACCTTTCGTCTATCGCAGCCGGCGACAAGCTGGTCGTCGAGTGGCGCGGCCTGCCGGTGTGGATCCTGCGCCGCACGCCGGAGATGCTGCAGTCACTCAGGAAGGTCGACGGCGAAGTGGCCGATCCCAAGTCGCTGCGCACCCAGTATCCGACGCCGGAGTACGCGCGCAACGAGTACCGCTCGATCAAGCCGGAATTCCTGATCACCGTCGGCGTCTGCACGCACCTCGGCTGCTCGCCGTCCGGCCCGTACCCGGCCGGTTCGAACGCGGTGCTCGGCAACGATCCCGGTTTCGTGTGCCCCTGCCACGGCTCGACGTTCGACCTGGCCGGCCGCGTGTTCAAGAACAAGCCGGCGCCGGACAACCTCCCGGTGCCGCCTCACAAATACCTGTCCGACACCGTCGTGCTGATCGGCGACGATTCCAAGGCCTGACCGGGCCACTGAGCGGGGAACAAGAATGGCAGAACAGAAGAGCCAGTACACCGGCCTGCTCGGCTGGGTCGACGAGCGCATGCCGACCCTGATGTCGGAGTACAAGAAGCATCTCTCCGAGTACTACGCGCCCAAGAACTTCAACTTCTGGTACATCTTCGGCGGGCTTGCGATCACGGTGCTCGTGATCCAGATCGTCACCGGCATCTTCCTGGTGATGAACTACAAGCCGGACGCGAACCTCGCTTTCGCCTCCGTCGAGTACATCATGCGCGACGTGCCGGGCGGCTGGTTCATCCGCTACATGCACTCGACCGGCGCCTCGGCGTTCTTCGTCGTGGTCTACCTGCACATGTTCCGCGGGCTGATGTACGGCAGCTACCGCAAGCCGCGCGAGCTCGTGTGGATCTTCGGCTGCCTGATCTTCCTGATGCTGATGGCCGAGGCGTTCTTCGGCTACCTGCTGCCGTGGGGGCAGATGAGCTACTGGGGCGCGCAGGTCATCGTGAACCTGTTCGGCGCCATCCCGCTGATCGGGCCGGACCTCGCCGTCTTCATCCGCGGCGACTACGTGATCGGCGACGCCACGCTGAACCGCTTCTTCGCCTTCCATGTGATCGCGATCCCGCTGGTGCTGCTCGGACTCGTCGTCGCCCACATCCTGGCGCTGCACGACGTCGGCTCGAACAACCCGGACGGCGTCGAGATCAAGAAGCACAAGGACGCGGCCGGGCGGCCGCTCGACGGCATTCCCTTCCACCCGTATTACACGGTGCACGACATCTTCTGGTTGGCGATCTTCCTGATGCTGTTCTTCGCCGTCGTGTTCTTCGCCCCCGAGATGGGCGGCTACTTCCTCGAGTGGAACAACTTCATCCCGGCCGATCCGCTGACCACGCCGAACCACATTGCGCCGGTCTGGTACTTCACGCCGTTCTACTCGATCCTGCGCGCGACCACCGAGCAGTTCATGATCTGGCTCGCGGTCGGCACGATCGGCATGGCGGCGCTGATGATCCTGTCGATTCGCCATGCGATGGCGCGCGGCGCCATCGCGGTTGCCACCATCGTCCTGCTGCTCGGCTACTTCACGCTCGACCCGAAGTTCTGGGGCGTCGTGCTGATGGGCGTGTCCGTGATGATCTTCTTCGGCCTGCCGTGGTTCGACCAGTCGCCCGCGCGTTCGATGCGGTATCGCCCGGGCTGGCACTTCTGGCTGCTGATCGCCTGGGTTGTCGCCTTCCTGTGGCTCGGCTATCTCGGCACGCAGTCGCCGACGCCGGCCGGCACGCTGGTTTCCCAGGTGCTGACGCTCGTCTATTTCGGGTTCTTCGCGTTGATGCCGTGGTGGAGCCGGATGGGCACGTTCAAGCCCGTTCCCGACCGCATCACGTTCACCGCGCACTGAGGAGAACCGGGATGACAACGACTCTTGCCCGCTTCGCCGCCGCCCTCGGCGCGCTCCTCTTCGCCGGCTCGGCGCTGGCAGCCGGCGCCGAACTGCAGCTCGACAAGTGGCCCGCCGAGCGCGCCAGGAACCTGGCGGCGCTGCAGAACGGCGCGCGCCTGTTCTCCAACTACTGCATCGGCTGCCACAGCGCGAGCCTGGTGCGCTGGAACAGCCTGCAGCAGATCGGCCTCGACGACCGGCAGATCAAGGACTTTCTGATCCCCGGCAACCAGAAGGTCGGCGACACGATCAAGATCGCGGCCGCGCCCGCGCACCAGAAGGCGTGGTTCGGCAAGACGCCGCCGGACCTGTCGGTGATCACCCGCGCGCGCACGTCGTTCGACTTCGCCGGCACGGACTACCTGTACACGCTGCTGCGCGGCTACTACCGCGATGCGAGCTCGCCCACGGGCTGGAACAACGTGGCATACCCGAACATCGGCATGCCGCACATCTTCTGGGAGTCCCAGGGCCTGCGCGAGGCGACGATCGAGGAGATCCACGCGCACAGGGACCCGAAGACGGGCCACACCGGTTTCCTGAAGACCGTCACGACCTTCGACGAGATCGGCATCGCGACGAAGAGCGCGCCGGAGCCGCTGGCGGCCGGCCGCGAAGGGGCAACGCACACGTTCAGGCCGCTCGATCCGGCCAAGGCGCGCCAGTTCGACGCCGACGCGGCGGACCTCGTGGCGTTCCTTGCGTTCATCACCGACCCGTCCGCCGGGACGCGCGTGAGCATCGGCGTGTGGGTCATGATTTTCCTGGGCCTCTTCACGATCGTGGCGTGGCGCCTGAACGCGGTGTACTGGAAGAACATCAAGTAAGCGCGCATTGCGTGTACGCGACGCTGCGCGTCGCACGTGCACGCAATGCGAGTAGTTAGACCTGCGGGCTTGGGGCGGCCCGGCGCCCGCAGGTAGTACAAAGGCAACGGGCGGCGCTTTCGCGCCGCGCGTCCGCCGCCTCCGGCGATGTGCCGGGTCGACAAGGAAAACAAAGATGATGGTGCTCTACTCCGGAACCACCTGCCCGTTCTCGCAGCGTTGCCGCTTCGTGCTGTTCGAGAAGGGAATGGACTTCGAGATCCGCGACGTGGATCTGTTCAACAAGCCCGAGGACGTCAACGTGATGAACCCGTACGGGCAGGTGCCGATCCTCGTCGAGCGCGACCTGATCCTGTACGAGTCGAACATCATCAACGAGTACATCGACGAGCGCTTCCCGCACCCGCAGCTGATGCCGGCCGATCCGGTGATGCGCGCGCGGACGCGGCTGTTCCTGTTCAACTTCGAGCGTGAGCTGTTCGTCCACGTGCAGGTGCTCGAGAACAGCAACAACCAGAAGGCGATCGAGAAGGGCCGGGCGACGATCCGCGACCGGCTGACCCAGCTGGCGCCGATCATGCTCAAGAACAAGTACATGCTGGGCGACGACTTCTCGATGCTCGACGTGGCGCTGGCGCCGCTGCTGTGGCGCCTCGACCACTACGGCATCGACCTGCCGAAGACGGCGGCGCCGATCATGAAGTACGCGGAGCGGATCTTCTCGCGCCCCGCGTACATCGAGGCGCTGACCCCGTCCGAGAAGGTGATGCGCCGCTGAGGCGCGACTGGCTGCCTGCAATGGCCGAGGTATCCACCAAGCCCTACCTGATCCGCGCCATCCACGAATGGTGCTCGGACTCGGGCTACACGCCGTACATCGCGGTCGTGGCGGACGACAAGGTGAACGTTCCGCGCGAGTTCGTGAAGAACGGCGAGATCGTGCTCAACATCTCGCCGCTCGCCACCAGCCGGCTGAGCCTGGGCAACGAGTTCATCGAGTTCCAGGCGCGCTTCGGCGGCGTGGCGCGCGAAGTCTCGGTCCCGATCGAGAAGGTGATCGCGATCTACGCGCGCGAGAACGGGCAGGGCATGGCGTTCGACCTGCCCGGTGCCGCGACCCCGGCCGGGGTTCCCGCCGCGGCTGCCAGGCCCGAAGCGTCGGCGCCTGCGCCGGTCGTGCTGGTTCCGATCGACAGGCTGGTGGCGCCGACCGTCCCCACCGACGACCCCAGCGAGCCGCCGACTCCGCCGCGCCCGGGCGATCGTCCCAAGCTCACCCGGGTCAAGTAATCTTCTGTCCTGGCTCGCGCCCTTCGCGGCCGCGGGCCGATCGCCAAGCCGGCATAGCTCAGCTGGTAGAGCATCTGATTTGTAATCAGAGGGTCGGGGGTTCGAGTCCCTCTGCCGGCACCACCTCCCTGCACTGACTTCGTTCGTCAATTGTTAAGGCCCACTGTGCCGCTGTCATCGTGCCTAAAGATCTGGCGCGCATAATCCTTCAAATTCTGCGGTTTCTCCTCGCCCCTGGCACTTCCGGGGGGCGTTACTCCTCCAACCAACAAACAACCGGCGGAGATACTTCATGGCAGGCCTGTTCGACTCATTGTCCTCGGCGATCAACCCCGAGATCGTTTCCGCCCTCGGCAAGGCGCTCGGTGCCGATACCTCGGCCATCAACCAGGGCCTGGCTGCGGCCGCACCGCTGCTGATGGGCAGCATGACCAAGATGGCGAGCACACCGACCGGTGCCGAGTCGCTGCTCAAGATGCTGCCGCAAGACACCGGCGGCCTGTTGGGCGGCTTCGGCAGCCTCACCAGCCTGATCAGCAATCTCTTCAGCGGCGGGCCGACCGGCAACAGCATGCTGTCGTCGCTGTTGGGTCCCGGAGTCAACGCGATCGGTGGGTCGCTCACCAAGGCCCTCGGCTTCAACGTCATGCCCCTGCTCGGCATGGCTGCCCCGGCGCTGATGGGACTGGTCAGCAAGGCGGTGCAGACCGACAAGCTCGACCCCAGTGAACTGGCTGACCTGCTGAAGCGCGAAACCACTCAGTTCACCGGCAACCCGGCCAATTTGGCAACGATGAAGCTGGTCGACGAGGCGATGGCCGCCGGCGACAAGGCCGCAACGGCGATTGGCTCCTACGGCGCCGAATGGAGCAAGGTCGCCGCTGCACCCGTCGCCGCGTTGATGGCCGTGTCGAGTTCCGACCTCGACGGTCCCTTCGACACGATGAAGGAGGTCAAAGCCGCTCAGGCAGCACTGCTCGAGGCAACGAAGGCCGCGCCCGCCGGTTCGATCCTGTCGGCCGCATTCGGCGGCGGCCTGACACAGGACGCGCTGAAGTCGATCCGCGCCACGGCGAAGGATCGCGACGCCCTCACGCGGCTGATCGCCGACGCCACGGCCGCGGTGAAGCAGCGCTCGCCAGGCGAGCTCGAAGCCTTCAAGGCGACGATCCGTTCAATCGGCAAGGCAACGGCGGAAGCCGCCAAGGAAGGCGGCATCTTCGGCATCGGCGGCACGCTGGTCAGCGACGACGAAAGGGCCGCGCTCGCGCAGATCGAAGCTGCGATGGCCTAGTCGGCCCTGCCAGGTCCCATTCCGTTGCCACAACGAAGGCGGCCGCTCATCGCGAGCGGTCGTTTTCGCCACAGCCCATTTGAACTATCTTCGTCCTTCACTCGGCGGCCACGGCGCGCCGGTCATGCCTCGTCCCGTGAGGCTTCATCGAAGAGCGGCGTCAGGCGCGCAACGCGCCGACCTGCCCGCTCCACCGCGGCGCGAGATCGTGCTCGATGTCGAAGAGATCCAGCACGCGCGCCAGCGTGTGGTCGACCATCTCCTCCAGCGACCGGGGCCGCTGGTAGAACGCCGGGACCGGCGGGAAGATGACGCCGCCCATCAGCGTGACCGCTTCCATGTTGCGGATGTGGGCGAGGTTCAACGGCGTCTCGCGCGCGAGCAGCACCACGCGCCGGCGTTCCTTCAGGCAGACGTCGGCGGCGCGCGCGATCAGGTTGTCCGCCAGGCCGTTCGCGATCGCGCCGAGCGTCTTCATCGAGCAGGGCGCGACCACCATGCCGGCCGTCGCGAACGATCCGCTGGCGACCGACGCGCCGATGTCGTTCACGTTGTGGACCACGTGGGCCAGCGCCTCGACGTCGCCGCGCTTCATGTCCAGTTCCTGGTGGACGTTGAGCACGCCGGCAGACGAGAGCAGCAGGTGGGTTTCGATGCCAGGCATCTCGCGCAGCCGCCGCAGCAGCTGCACGCCGTAGATGGCGCCGGATGCGCCGGTGATCGCAACGATCAGGCGGCGCATCGGTTCGTCACGCGGATTCGGCTTCGCTGACCAGCGTCTGCAGTTCGCCCGACTCGAACATCTCGGTCATGATGTCCGAGCCACCGACGAACTGGCCTTTGACGTAGAGCTGCGGGATCGTTGGCCAGTTGGCGAAGTCCTTGATGCCCTGGCGAACGCCGTCGTCCTCGAGCACGTTGACCGTGACGAGGTTCTTCGCGCCGGCCTGCTTCAGCAACTGGATGGCTCGGCCCGAGAACCCGCATTGGGGGAACTGCGCCGTGCCTTTCATGAAAAGCACGACGGGATTGTCGGTAACGGTCTTCTGGATGAATTCCTTGGCGTCCATGACAGCACTCTTGCAAGGGAGGGGGTCGCGCGAGTGTAGCGAGCGCGTCGCACGCGTCAAACCGGGACTTGCCTGACCTGCCCGAGGGTTACGCGCAGGTGCCCGGCGACGTCCGCGCGGGCCTCCGCGCCCAGTCCGCTGCGGGCGAACAGCGCAGCCACGGCCGCGGCCTGGTCGTAGCCGTGTTCCACCAGCAGCCAGCCGCGAGGCGCCAGGCGTTTGCCGGCGCCGGCGGCGATCGCCTGCAGGCACGTGAGGCCGTCCAATCCATCGGTCAGTGCGCGCATCGGCTCGAAGCGCAGGTCCTCGAGGTGCGGGTCGCCGGCGGCCACGTACGGCGGGTTGGAAACGATCAGGTCGAACGTCGCGTCGACCGGCAGCGCGTCGTACCAATCGCCGGAGCGGAACGCGACCGCGGCGCCGAGGCGCTCGGCGTTGCGGCGCGCGAGGGCGAGCGCGTCCGCGCAAGCGTCCGTGGCGGTCACCTGCGCTGCGGGGCACTCGAGCGCGAGCGTCACCGCGATGCAGCCCGACCCGGTGCCGAGATCGAGCACCCGCGGCCGCTCGATCGCGCGCATGCGCTCGAGCGCGAGGTCGACGAGCAGTTCGGTCTCGGGCCGCGGCACGAGCACGTCCGGTGTCACGCCGAACGCGCGCCCGTAGAACTCCTTCTCGCCGAGCAGGTACGCGAGCGGTTCGCCGAGCGCCCGCCGGCGCGCCAGCGCGACGAAGGCGTCCGCGTCCGCCGCCGCGACGATCGTCTCCGGACGGGCCACCAGCCGTTCGCGCGCAACCCGCAGCCGATGCGCGAGCAGCGTGCGGGCCTCTAGCAGCGGCAGCCCGCTCTGCGCGAGCAGTCCGGCGACGGTGGACGTCACGCCGCCTCGCCGAGCGCGGCCAGCAGCTCGGCCTGGTGTTCGGCCGCGAGGCGATCGGACAGCTCGTCGAGGTCGCCGTCCATGATCGCGTCGATCCGGTACAGCGTCAGGTTGATGCGGTGGTCGGTGACGCGGCCCTGCGGGAAATTGTAGGTGCGGATCCGCTCGGAGCGGTCGCCCGAGCCGATCAGGCTCTTGCGCGTCGATGCTTCCTTCGCCTGCTGCTCGCGCGTCTGCTGGTCCTTGATGCGCGCGGCGAGGATCTTCATCGCGCGGTCGCGGTTCTTGTGCTGCGAGCGGTCGTCCTGGCACTCGACCACGATGCCGGTCGCCAGGTGCGTGATGCGCACCGCGCTCTCGGTCTTGTTGACGTGCTGTCCGCCCGCGCCGGAGGCGCGATAGACATCGACGCGGATCTCGGTCGGGTCGATCTTCACGTCGTTGATCTCGTCGGCTTCCGGCAGCACGGCCACGGTGCACGCCGACGTGTGGATGCGGCCCTGCGCCTCGGTTTCCGGCACCCGCTGCACGCGATGGCCGCCCGACTCGAACTTCAGCTTCGAGTACGCGCCGGCGCCGACGATGCGCACGATGACTTCCCTGTAACCGCCCATGTCGGAAGTGCTCTCGGAGATCATTTCCGTGGTCCAGCGATGCCGCTCGGCGTAGCGCATGTACATGCGCAGCAGGTCGCCCGCGAAGATCGCCGATTCGTCGCCACCCGTGCCGGCGCGGATCTCGAGGAAGATGTTGCGGTCGTCGTTCGGGTCCTTCGGCAGCAGCAGCCGCTGCAGGTCGGCTTCCAGCGTCTCGATGCGGCCGCTGGCGGCGTGGACTTCCTCCTCTGCGAGCGCCTTCATGTCCGGTTCGGACAGCATTTCCTGCGCGCCCGCGAGGTCGGCCCGGGCGCGGTTGTACTCGTGGAAGCGCGTCACCACGGGCTCGATCTCGGACCGTTCGCGGCCCATCGCGCGGAAGCGATTCATGTCGCGCGCCGCTTCCTCGCTCGCGAGTCCTCGGTCGATCTCCTCGAGCCGGCGGGCGAGCTGCTCGAGCTTGCGGTGCATGGACGGTTTCATCGAATCGTTTCTCTTCGGATCGGCAGGGGCGGCGGGCGCGGGTGCCCGGCAGGCGCTCGCGGTGCGAGCGGACAGCGGCCCGCGCGGCCAGGCCTGGCGGCCCGGGCACGGGCGGCAGCTAATGATCGGAGCTGGAGTAGAAGCGGGCGAGCAGCGACTGCAGGCGGGCCCGTTCGTTTTCCTCGGTGGCCTCGCGCAGCGCGCTCATCGGGTCGTGCAGGAACTTGTTGGTCAGCGCCTGTGAGAGGTGCTCGATGACCGCCTCGGGCGAGTCGCCCTTGGCAAGCTGCTTCAGCGCGCGCTCCAGCTCCCGGCGGCGCAGCGTGTCGGCGCGCGTGCGCAGGTCCTGGATGATCGGGACCGAGCGGCGCGCCTTGATCCACTCCTCGAAGTCGCGGACACCGCTCTCGATGATCGCTTCGGCCTGCTCGACGGCGGCCTGGCGCGATTCGCTGCCGCTCTGGACGATGCGGCCCAGGTCGTCGACCGTGTGCACGTAGACGTCGTCGAGGCGGGCGACTTCGGGCTCGACGTCGCGCGGGACGGCGAGGTCGACGATGAACATCGGCTTGCGGCGGCGGCTCTTGATCGCGCGCTCGACCATGCCGAGGCCGATGATCGGCAGCGAACTGGCGGTGGACGACACGATGATGTCGAAGCGCGACAGCGCGTCCGGCAGGTCGCCGAGCTTCATCGGATGCGCGTGCAGCTTGTGCGCAAGCGCCTCGGCGCGCTCCAGCGTCCGGTTGGCCACGGTGATGGATTTCGGATGCTGCGCGGCGAAGTGCGTGGCACACAGCTCGATCATTTCGCCGGCGCCGACGAACAGCACGTTTTCCTGCGACAGGTCGCCGAAGATGCGCTGCGCAACGCGCACGGCCGCCGCGGCCATCGACACCGACTGCGTGCCGATCTCGGTGGTGGTGCGCACTTCCTTCGCCACCGCGAAGGTGCGCTGGAACAGGTGATTCAGCAGCAGGCCCAGGCCGCCGGCGTTGCGGGCGAGCTTCTCCGCCTGCTTCATCTGGCCGAGGATCTGGGGCTCGCCGAGCACCATCGAATCGAGGCCGCTGGCCACCCGGAAGGCGTGCCGGACGGCGGTGTCGTTCGGCAGCACATACGAGTGCTTCTGCAACTCGTTGACGTCGAGCTGCTTCTCCGCCGCGATGAACTGCGTGAGCGCGTGCTGGGCGCGCTCCGGTTCGTGCACCGCGCAGTAGAGCTCGGTCCGGTTGCAGGTCGAGACGATTGCTGCCTCGGTGATCCGGCCGCCGGCGGGTTCCGCCAGCATCTCGCGCAGGCGTCCGATCGTCGAGCCCACTTCGTCGGGGACGAACGCCACCCGTTCGCGCACGGCGAGCGGCGCGGTCGTGTGGTTAAGTCCCAGCGTCAGTAGCTGCATCGAAGGGGCGCCGGGGAGATCGGGCCGGCTGGGCATCGGGAACTTCCGTTCGGGCAGCAAATTATAGGGTTCTCGGTTCCCCAAGCGGAAAGTCACGTCGAGAGCCCGCCCTGCGCTGGATCAAGGTGCGGAGGTCTACAGCCGACGGAACCGACCTGCCGCGGGGCAATAACGCCCATTCGGGCGGAGTGGGAATCCGCCCGCTTCTCCGTCACTCCGCGGGTGGAGGCCGGCGCGCTCGTCAGGTCAGATCGCCTTGGCGTTCGCCAGCGCGGTCACGAGCGACGTCGCGAAGTCCGCGATCGTCGCCTGCATGCTGGACGTGGGCGTCGTCGTCGACGAACCTGACCACAGCACCATGAAGTCCTTCGCGTCGAACAGGCGGGTGTCGACGACCACGTTCTGCACCGTGTAGACGCTCGGCGGGATCGCGTAGGCCGATGTCCACATGCCGTGGTAGAAGCCGTAGAAGCCGCCCCACCCGAAGCCATGCGGCGGGCCCATCAACATGCCGGGACTGACCCGGATCTCGTTGGTCACGCTGACCGTGCGGGAGATCAGGACCGCATCGGCGCCTGCATCGCGGACTGCCCGTTCGATCTCCGGCTGCGCGGCGGGACCGTCGTCGGGAAGGTGTCGGTACGAAGGCTGCGCCTTGACGCCGCGCGCCGCGAGCTGCGCGACCATCGTGTCTTCGTAGACGCGCCGCGCGGTGGTGTCGCGGCTGATGCCGATCACGAGGACGCTTCTCACGGGCAGGCGGCTGCCCGCCTCGGGATTCAGCCACTGGGCGTTGAACTGCGTGCTCGCGCACGCCGACAGCAGCAGCACCGCGCCGCCGAGGAGAGCGAGCCGGGCGGCGTGGACGACGGGATGGCTCACGATGCCTCCTTGCAGCAGCGATCGCGCTACTTCAGCGCTTCCTGCTCCATCCTGAGATAGGTGCCGTACGCGTTGATCCGATTGGCCGCCTCGAATGCCGGAACCTTGGCAAAGCGCGACCAGTCGACCGCGGCGTAGGCCTCGTCGAACGGCGTGAGGTCCTGCACCGCCTTGCCCATCTGCTCGCGCAGGAAGCGCAGGTACTCGCGCGTCAGGTCCATGTCCGGCTGCGGATTGTTCGATGCACGTCCATGACCCGGGATGACCATCGCCGGCTTCAGCGGGCCGATGCGGTCCATCGCCGCCAGCCACACCTTGCTGTCGGCATTGCCGACGAAGGGAATGCGGCCGCTGAAGTAGAGATCGCCGGCGATCAGCACACGGTCGCTCTCGACCCACAGCATCAGGTCTTCGGGCGAGTGCGCTCCGGAGACGTCGATCAGCCTGAAGCGGACACCGCCGCGCTCGAACGCCATCTCCCCGGATGGACCGAAGTCGAGCCAGCGCGTGGCGCCGACGAGCCGCGTGTCCTGGTCGACGTCCGGCCAGAGGTCGCGTCGCCGCTGCTCGAGCCGCTCCTGGGTGGACGGGGAGCCGAGCACCTCGCGGCCCTTGGCGTGCGCCCAGATCTCGACGTCCGGGCCGGCGAGCGCCTGCAGCCCGTAGAAGTGATCCGCGTGGAAGTGGCTGACGATGACGAGACGGATCGGCTGCTTCGTGACGTTCGCGATCGCCGTCTTCATCGCCGCGCCGAGGGCCGGCGTGCCGAGGGCATCGAACACGACGACACCGTCGTTGGTGACGATGAAGGCCGCGTTGGAGTTGAAGGCGCGGTTGGCCGACGAGGCCATCGCGGGCTCGCCCTCGAAGTAGTACACGCGTTCCGAGGCCTTCTTCGGCTGCAGCTTCATTGGCGGCGGTTCAGCGCCGGCCACGGCGGTGACCAGGCCGAAAGTGATGGCGAGCAGGGCGCGGGCGAGGTTCATCGCAAGGTTCCGGTTCTCTTCCGGTCAATCGTAGTGGCCCAGCCGCACCTGCGTGTTGCCGGGCTTCAGGTGCCGCAGCGACGGCATCACGAGCACCGTGTCGTCGTACGGCGCCGTCCAGGTGCGGTCGCCGTCGCGCGCGATCGGCATCCCTGCTTTCGGGACCACGCTGAGCCCCACGACCGGGACCAGGAACTGGAAGTCCATCGACCGCACGACGACCGGTTCGGTGACCCGCACGACCCGCTGCTGCGCGGGAAGCGGCACCGTGAGCTGCGCCTGCACGCGCTCGAACGGGACGACGCCGACCGCGGCCAGGAAGCGCAGCGTGGTGTCGACCGCCACGTCGGCCGCGGACCGCTCCCAGTGCTGGCCGCACTCGACCAGCAGGGCCTGGCGGGGACTCGCCGGATCGTTGAACCCGCCTCGGTCGCGCATGCGAAGACCGGCCGGATGCCCCGTGTCGATCAGCAGGTCCGCCGGCATGCCGATGCGGCGCGCGAGTTCGAGGTGCTTGTCGATCATTCCGCAGACGCCGATCGGCCGGCAGGGATCGTGCATCGAGTGGATGTCGAGCAGGAAGTCGGCCTGGTCGACGAACGGCTGGAGCTGGCGTGCGCGACGCAGTTCCACCGAGTCGCGCGGCTTGAAGAGCACCTCGTCGGCCCACACGCGATTGAAGTCCTCGTCGATGCAGCGCGAGGCATCCGGGTCGTCGAAGTCGAAACGACTGAACGCCTCGACGTTGGCGAAGGCGAGGATGAGCCGGCCGGCTTCCGGGCGCAGCCCCGAGCGGAACAGGAAGTCGAGCGCGATCGCGCCGCAGATCTCGTTGCCATGGGTCAGCGCCTGCACCATCGCGGTGGGGCCGGGCCGGCCGGAGTCGAGGACGTGCACGTAGTCGACGCCGGCGTTGCCGTCCCGGTACGGCGCGATGTCGGGCGGCTGGATCTCGATCGGGTAGTGCTGGGTGGTCATCGGTTTCGAATGAAGTCGCGAATGGTCTCGACCAGGGTGGTGAGGTCCTCCTGCAGCGTTGCGTAGCCCTCGTTCGGCACGCAACGCTCCTCGTCCATGTAGAGGCGCTTGTTGATCTCGATCTGCAGGCTGTGGCGCCCGCGCGCGGGATCCGAGTAGGCGCGCACGAGTTCGACGCCCTTGTACGGATCGTTGACGCTCACGGCGTATCCCATCGACGCCAGCGCCTGCCGCACGAACTCCGTGAACGCAGGATCGCAGGTCGTCTGGTCGCGGTCGCCGAGCACGAAGTCGGCCCGCTCGCTGCCTTCGCCGCCTTCACCCATCTTCCCTGCGACCGAGTTCATCGAGTGGCAGTTGATGTGGAAGACCTCGCCGAACTGCGCGTGCGCGGCGTCGAGGAGCCGCCGCAGCGCGCCGTGGTACGGGGCGTGGACCCGCTCGATGCGCCCGACCACCTCTTCCACGGTCAGCCTGCGCCGGTAGATCGCGCGGCCGTCGTCCAGCGTGCGCCAGAGGAGCGCCTTGCCGATCGCCGCCTTGCCGCTCGGCACGAACTCGTGCGGCCATTGCCCGCCTTCGATCAGCTCGAGGTCGATGTCGCCGGCATGCCGGTTGTTGTCGAGGTAGGTGCGCGGAAACTCGGCGGCGAGCAGCGGAACGCCGAGCTCGGTCGCGGGCAGGTACAGCTGGTCCACGAAGCAGTCTTCGCCGTCACGCAGGTCGAGCTCGCCGACGACAGCGTCGAAATCGGAAGGAAAGCGGAAGCCTGAGTGCGGCGAGTCGAGGACCAGCGGGACAGCGGGCACGGCCGGGCCGTGCAGTCGAAAGGCTTCGTGCTTCATGACGGCGTGGAATCGTTCAGGTGGCAGGCCGATTGCCGGCCGGGCGCGATCTCGCGCAGCCGAGGCGCTTCGGACGAGCAGCGCGGCATGGCGTGCGGGCAGCGCGGATGGAAGTGGCAGCCCGTCGGCGGATTCATCGGCGACGGAATCTCGCCCTTGATCGGAACGAAGGTGCGGCGCTTGCGGTCGATGCGCGGCACTTCGGTGAGGAGCGCGCTCGTGTACGGGTGACTGGGCGCGGCGAACAGCGCCTCGGTAGGCGCGATCTCGACCACCCGGCCGAGGTACATCACGACCACGCGGTTCGACAGGTGCCGCACGACGCCGAGGTCGTGGCTGATGAACAGGTACGTCAGCCGGAACTCGTCGCGCAGGTCCATGAAGAGGTTCAGCACCTGCGCCTGGATCGACACGTCGAGCGCGGCGACGGCCTCGTCGCAGACCAGGAACTCCGGCTTCACGGCCAGCGCGCGCGCGATGCCGATCCGGGCGCGCTGACCGCCCGAGAACTGGTGCGGGTAGCGGCGCACGTAGCCGGGGTCGAGGCCGACGCGCGACAGCAACTGCGCCACGTAGTCCTCGACCTGCTTCGCGTCCACGAGGCCGTGCACGCGCGGCGCCTCGCCGATGATGTCCGCCACCCGCATCCGCGGGTTCAGCGACGCGAACGGGTCCTGGAAGATCATCTGGACCGGACGCTGCGCGCCGTTGATGTGGTGGATGGGCTGCCCGCGGTAGCGCACCGCGCCTTCGGTCGGCTCGTACAGCGCGCAGGCAAGGCGGCCGAGCGTCGACTTGCCGCAGCCGGACTCGCCGACGAGGCCGACGACTTCGCGCTCGTCGACCGCGAACGTCACCTTGTCGACCGCGTGCACGGTGTGCTCGCTGACGCTGGCGCCAAGCCTGCGCGCGAATCGCTCGATCACGTCGAGGCGCTTCGAGAAGCGTTTCGAGACCGCGTCGAACTCCAGCAGCGCGCGGGCGCGCGAGCCTTCGCCCTGCTGAAGAAAGGCGCCGTCGGGCAGGACCTGCGCGCTCACGCGGCCTCCCGCACCGCGTCGAGCGGGTAATGGCAGCGCAGCGAGCGGCCGTCGAGCGCGGTCATGTCGGGCATCGTGCCGCACGCCTGTCCTGCGCGCTGGCAGCGGTCGCGGAACGCACAGCCCGCGCCGAGGCGCAGCAGCGACGGCGTCGAGCCGCTGATCTGCTTCAGGCGCTGACCGGGCGCCGTGGCGGCCGGCACCGAGTCGAGCAGGCCGCGCGTGTACGGATGGCGCGGCCCGTCGAGCACCTCGCCGGCGTCGCCGATCTCCACGATGCGTCCCGCGTACATCACCGCGATCCGGTCTGCGAGGCCGGCCACGACCGCGAGGTCGTGCGTGATCCAGATCAGCGAGGTTCCCGACTCGCGCGTCAGCTTCTGCATCTCGTACAGGATCTGGCCCTGCACCGTGACGTCGAGCGCGGTGGTCGGCTCGTCCGCGATGATCAGTTCGGGGTTGTGCAGCAGCGCGATGGCGATGGCCACGCGCTGGCGCATGCCGCCGGAGAACTGGTGCGGGTACTGCTGCAGCCGCTCGGCGGCCGAGGCGATGCCGACGCGCGACAGCACCTCGATCGAGCGGTCCCGGGCGGCCTGGTGCGAGACGCGTTCGTGCGCCAGCACCGTCTCGACCATCTGCGTCTCGATCGACAGGACCGGGTTCAGCGTCATCATCGGATCCTGGAAGATCATCGCGATGCGCTTGCCGCGCAGCGCCCGCATCCGCTCCGGCGGGGCGCCGACCAGTTCCTCGCCGTTGAACAGGATGCTGCCGCCGGCCACCCGGCCCGGCGGGTCGATCAGGCCGATGATCGAGAAGCCGGTGACCGACTTGCCCGATCCCGATTCGCCGACGAGCCCCAGCACCTGGCCGCGGACGAGGTCGAACGACACGTCGGCCACGGCCGGCAGGACGCCGTCGCGCGTGGCGAACTCGGTGCGCAGGTTGCGGACCTGAAGCAGCGGCGTCGTCATCGCGCCAGCCTCGGGTTCAGGACGTCGCGCAACTGGTCGCCGACGAGGTTGATCGCGAGGATCGTCAGCAGCAGCGCGATGCCCGGATACACGCTGATCCAGTACTTGCCCGACATCAGGTACTCGTAGCCGTTCGCGATCAGCAGGCCGAGCGACGGTTCGGTGGGCGGCAGGCCGAGGCCGAGGAACGAGAGCGTTGCCTCGAGTGCGATGGCGTGCGCGACCTGCACGGTGCCGACGACGATCAGCGGCGGCAGCGCGTTGGGAAGCAGGTGCCGCAGCACGATGCGCGCGCCCGACAACCCCAGCGACCGCGCCGCCTCGATGTACTCCTTGCTGCGCTCCACGAGGGCCGCCGAGCGCGCCGTCCGCGCGTAGTAGGCCCACTGCACGGTGACGAGCGCGATGATGATCTTGTCGATGCCCTTGCCGAGCACCGCGAGCAGGATCAGCGCGACGAGGATCGCCGGGAAGCCGAGCTGGATGTCGACGATGCGCATCACGATCTGCTCGAAGCGACCGCCGAGGTAGGCGGCCAGCACGCCGACGATCGAGCCGATGGTCAGCGCGATCACGCCCGACAGCACGCCCACGATCAGCGACACGCGCAGCCCGTACATGATCGCCGACAGCATGTCGCGCCCCTGGCCGTCCGTGCCGAGCCAGAAGGTCAGGCCATCCATGCTCTTCGCGCCCGGCGCCTGGCGCGCGTCCATCAGGTCGAGCTTGGTCAGGTCGTACGGGTTCTGCGGCGCGAGCCACGGCGCGAACAGCGCGACCAGCACGATCACGAGCAGCATGGTCAGGCCGAGCATCGCCAGCCTGCTCTCGGCGAACTGGCGCCAGAAGCGGCCCCAGGGCGTCTGCGCGGG
>Ga0209254_10000575_pt1 | contig 30459 bp, 21 predicted proteins | sample FrelakmetDIP11DI_FD_187148 | JGI IMG/M metagenome (GOLD analysis project Ga0209254, IMG submission 187148) | Freshwater lake sediment microbial communities from the University of Notre Dame, USA, for methane emissions studies - DIP11 DI (SPAdes)... | ecosystem: Environmental > Aquatic >... | reverse complement strand
AGGCGTAGGCGGTAATTCCTGCTCCAGGCCGATGTATGTCCACTCTTGGTAAAAGCGGAAGTCAGCTGAATCAAAAAACAAATGCGTCCCGATTATTCAATGTCAATCTGCAACTACTTGGGCAGTTGCTTGAAGACGCTCCCTCAGTTTCCACGCTGGCATCCCAGCTGAAACCCATTGTGCGTAAACAGCAATTGCTGAATCTGCAACCGGAAAAGGACCTTTACGGGGTGACCTGGAGAATCCATCAAAAACTATGGCAAGACACTTTGTCACTGGAAGTATCAGGTATTGGCTACGACGATCATCAGGGTGGACTATGGCGACCACGTGTTACCTACAAAATCGATGACGCTACGACGGTCATTCTGGGTGCGGATCGTTACTATGGTAATAACGAGTCATTGTTTGAGCTCTTGAAGGCCGATCAAACGTATTTTATAAATCTCATATACACTCTTTGAACTATCACGCGTTGGCCCGCCAGCGGCCAATCGTTATCTGTGTGGTACCGCCAATAATGCTGCACTGCTTGCCGTTGTCCGCACCTTGACCACTAAGCCAATTCTTTCAGCGCCGCCTCTGCTAAAAAGTTTGACCGGCCGCGCTTCCCTGCTTTGGCATCGATCTTCCTGATTAAGTTGCTTGGCAGGGTCACATTGATTTTTTCCGTATTCCCAAGATAGGGAACGATATCAAAGTCAATAAAGCCCCAGGTTCCGCCGGCAAAATCCGGATTATCCAGATGCTGTTCTATACTGCTGGGGCGGGGAATATCCATGTCTTCCTCCAACAGGCCTTCCAGATGCAGTTCAATTGCTTCCCTGGTATTCACCAGGGCTTCTTCAAAGGTGTCCCCAGCAGAAAAACAGCCAGGAAGATCAGGCACCGTTACGCCAAAGGCAGAACCCTTATCGTGATGCACTACCACTGCGAATTTCATAGTCATTACTCCAAATTTTCATTTCTAGTTTCATTTTCAGTCTGTCATTTTCATGTCTTTTTCAAGTTGCTGCATTTTCTAGTGTGCCAGGATGCCGCCTGCAAAATCCCGGCCGGGCTACCTCAGCCCGGCCTGTCTCTTGACATTGGCCACAGTTCCGCTTGGTAAATCCTTCTTGGGGTGTGGGATTGTGACCAGCCCGCTTTTGCTCGGATGCTTGAACTGGTGGTGGCTCCCTTTAACCCTGACCAGTTCCCAACCATCCTCTTCGATCATCCTGATCAGGTCTTTGCTTTTCATTTTCTCCCCTCAAGCCATGGCGGATTATAACCCCAGGGTTATAACTAAACAAGAAAATAACCCCAGAGTTATTGTTTGGGACGCTCGTCAATTAAACCCAGCGCCACAGCTGCTGCACTAATTACCCTCCGCCTCCAGCTTGCGCCGGATTGACTTCAGGATTTTGCGCTGTTTCGCGCTGACCTGTGGATAGGTCAGTTTCAGCTCAGAGAGCGCATCGAGGATAGCTTGGGAGATGATCAGCCGGGCGTTTTTCTTGTCGTCGGCGGGAATAATGTACCAGGGCGCGGTGCGCGTACTGGTGGCCTCGAGGCACTGTGCATAGGCTTTCATGTAGTCGTCCCACGCCTCGCGCTGCTCGATATCGGCAGTACTGAATTTCCAGTTCTTGTCCGGATTATCGATGCGCTCGATGAAGCGCCGGCGCTGTTCCTCGCGCGACAAATGCAGGAAAAACTTGATGATGCGACTACCATTGCGATGCAGGTGGCCCTCGGAGTCAACGATGGAGCGGTAGCGGCCTTCCCAGAACTTCGTGTCGTCAAGGACCGAAGCCTGCTATTGTTCAAAATTGAACATATATGAATTCACTGCTCACTGGCACGAGCACGATTTCGGGAAGACCGGCAAACATTTCGAGAGAGCGGAGCACTCACCAAGCAAGCCAGAGCAGACCATTTACTCGCAACATACCGTTAATCCGTCCTATATTTGCAGCTTCACCCAAGTTCTGGAAATTCCTGCCGGCAATACGCCCTCGGACATGGCCACCGGTGACTGGAACACCAACGGTCGCGACGACGTCGCCGTATTCAACACCCTGGCGGGGCGGGCCCGGCGGCTTGCTCGGTTTGCGCGGTTTGCCCGGTTTGCCCGACGTTATTGAAGAAGTCAATAATCGCCGTGTTGTATTCCGGCCGCCAGAAGTGCGCAGTCTCCGGATCCAGCCCGTCACCGCCCAGTACCAGTGCACCCGTATCCAAGTAGCCGTGGTCCACGAGCTGCGCATTGAGCTTTTCCATGCAGCTGCTGTTCACGACCCCGTCGTCCGCGTGGTAGGCGAGCATAAAGGGCGGCTTCGTCACCGGAGATGTGGTATCCCAGGCCATCTCGTTGGGGTATGAAGGCGACACGCAAGCATCCGCGTCCGATATATTGAGTCCCGTCTCCCTGTCCGTGAACATGCCTGGTGCTTCCGGCCGCGTGCCAATAGTCTCGTCACAGTTGAGCAGCGTGCCGTAGGGATCGCCAGCCGCCACTGGTACAAAAGCAGTGATGCGATCATCGAAATAGGTGCCGATACGCGTCGCCATGTAGCCGCCGTTGGAAATGCCGGTGACAAAGACGTTCTCGCTGCTGTCCGGTGGTCGCTGCGAGGGGATGAAGCCATCCAGGATCCAGTTCAGGAACGGCAGGTCGATATTGTCCTGTATCTCACTGGCCGCGTCGAAGCGCTTGCCGCAGTTCTGGCCCCGGTCATCTACCAGCGTGTTGTCAGTGGAATCCAGCGCAATGACGGCATAGCCCTGCTTGATGGCATCGCCCGTAAACTGCGACTGGAGAAGGGATGCGGACTCGGCGCACCAGTTAGTAAAGTCGCGACCTCCGCCGTGAAGCGCGATTATCACGCCACGCGTCCAGGCGCCACCGGTACCCTTCGCCAGCAATTGACGCTTGTGTCCGCCGATGTCTACCGTCACGTGCCGCCAGTCTCGCTCGGTGCATTCCTGGAGCAGGTCCGGTGGGTTGTTATTGACCGCAGTATGGAAGACGGAATCGCGATAGAACCACTCGTTGTTGATCAGCGACCAGAGCCGCACGTGGACATCTTTGCCGTCCAGCGGCAGCCCAGTGGCAACGATCGTGTTATCCGTCGTCGAGGCGGTAAAGATATCACCGTAAGGATCATCCGGCAGGAGCGCGGGATCGGTGGCCATGCCGAACAGGTATTCCGTCGCGCCGCTGCCCCGGTTCCACGTGAATTTTTGTGCGTGCTTGCCAAGCGCCTCTGTAGGCGACGGCGAAAGCAGCGCCGCCGGCACCACCTGCTGGGTGGGGAACTGGTAATCTTTGAACAGCCAGTTGCCGTTGAAGTTGGACCACAGGCGCACGTGAATGTCCTTGCCGCCCAGCGGTATGTTGTAGACCGTCAGGCTGTTCTTCGTCGTACTGCCGACAAAGATGTCGCCCAAGGGCAGCGCCTGTAGCGCCCCCGCATTGGTCGCGACGGCCAGCCAATACTGCGAAGCACCCGATCCGCCGTCCCACTGAAACTCGATGCTGGAGTTGCCGATGGGAACGCCGGCCTGCGGCTGGTTGATGTGCGCGGCCGCCTGCGCCTCGGTCTGGAACGTGTAGGTCTCGTAGCGCCAGACACCCAGGATTTGCGACCACAGCCGCACATACACGGTTGAACCGTCAGTGGGAATGCCGGGGGGGATAAGGACACTGGTGGCAGTGCCGCTCCACGAGAACAGGTCGGCCCAAGGTGGCGCGCTGACGGCCTGGGGACTGCTGCCGACCATCAACATGTATTTCGTCACACCACGGCCCGGGTTCCAGGTCAGGACCGCGCCGGATGAAATGGTCTTCGGCGGCAGGGGCGAGATCAGCGTGGCCGGGACATCGACTTCCGTCTTCCAGGAATAATCCTCGAAACCTAATGTCCCGGACGCGTTGGCGTACCAGAGCCGGCCGTAGACCAGCTTACCGTCCCGGGGCAGGCCGACAAACTCGGTCGAGGTGCCGGCAGTGACCGCCCGGAAACCCAGATTGGCCCACGGCGCTTTCGACAGGATGTCCGGCGTGGTGCCCAGCGCCAGGTAGTACTTGGTGGCATTGGGCACCGGGTCCCATTTGAATACCACGCTTGGCCCCGGCAGGGTGCTGCCCGGGACTGGCGATTTCATGCCCGCTGAGGCGATACTCCACGGCAGTACCAGCAGTACAAGCAGCAACAGGCGCAGCGACCCGTTGACATCAACGCGCGAACGGCCGCCGGCCGCTCCCTTCTTCAACAATGTGATTGCTAAGTGTTTCATTCCCCGTGTCCCTGTTCTACGACAGGTCCTCCCCGTATTAAATTCCTACGGGGTCACTATAGTTAAGAAAATAATGTTATTCAATATTAGAATTAATAAATAAATATGGAATTCCTACAGGTTATGTCATGAAGGTTGGTCCGGTGATATCGCCGGCGCTTGCTGTAAGGGGGCGAAAGCCTCGCCAGCTCGGGAGGGGCAGGGCCTGAAACCCATAAGCCCTTAACCCAAAACGACTTGTTCCCTAAAGTGTCGGCCCCACGATGCACTGGAAGACCTCACCCCGGCAGAGCAGCAGGCTGAATCGAATTTAAAAAACCCGCATAGGGAGGGTACTACCGGAGGATGGCATAAGCATTTATAGCGAGTTATCGCGCAGGAAAGCCAACATGTCTAGCTCCAGGTCATGTGCCGATGATGCCGGGGCAGAATCGTATGCGGCATCGGGCCACCGTAAATGATTCACCAGACACAAACATTCATCACTCGTGTTAATTAGAGAACAATCAATTGGTAAACAGCTGGGGCCAATATCGCTGCAACTTGCCGTCCTTTCATCCAATTGTGCCCCATCTTCCAAGCCACCAATTAACTCACCCTGAACAGAAAAACCAAGCGAACCACTATCACTTAGCCAAGGTTGCGTTGCATAGCCGGGTTCATTGTTAAAGCAGGACTGCTGTTGGGCATCGCACCCGACCGCGGCATCACAGCTGCGATAAACGATTTGCAGTGGCACCGCAGATACCGGATAGGATGTTAGCTGGCAGGAAGATCCGCCACTATATTCCGTTTCATTAAACGGATCCCAGCGAATATCGTTGAATGGATCGCCGGCACCAAACACAGTCGCTGCAGCAACCTGATATCCGCCGGGTGTTGGCGTTTCGTGCCTCGCAATGGCATACATTTGCGCGAAGAATGCGCCATTCGACCAGCCCATAACAAAAATTTTATCGGCCTCAATCATGCCTTCTGCGACCAGTGTGTCAATGACCTGATCGGCATTCGCTATGTCTGGGTTTCCTGAAGGCGAGGTAAGATCACGAAAATAGAAGTCGTGGTGGCGTCCATCACGCGGTGCAAGCGTTGGAAAGCGCAGATTTCTTCCCTGTATTGCAGCGAGCACAAAGCCGGGGCGCGCAACGTCGCCAGCAAGATCAAACTGGTCGGCTTTTTCGAGCAAGCGCGTTTGCTCCGCAAGCAAATCAGCGCTACCGTCACCACCGGGGTGAAACCATAGGACCAAGGGGCGCTTAGAACTTACCGATGTTCCTGAAGGACGATAAATGCACGCATAACGCGTAAATCCGCCCACATTTTGCGTCTGCTTTTCTGTCCAAAAATTGCTATCGCAAACTGGTTCCTGGGAGGCTTCAGTGATAATCGTTTCGGCTAGTTCCGGTGCAATACGCGTGCAAGGCGTTGCCGAAGAACAGGCCGGAAGCGGGGCGGTAAGCCCGGTGTTCGATGGATCACATACTTGATAAGAAGAATCATTATTAACACTGGCATCACCTGAAGAGCCTCCGCCCGAACAAGCTGATGCAAATATCACGATCAAAAAGAGGATATCAGTCAACCTGAATCTTGAGTGCGCCACGCAAACTTTTTCCCTAATCTGTTCAGATTTTTGTATTGACGCTTACTGTAATCCAGCATCAGACAAAAACGCCAGTAACTTTGCAATCAAATTAAACACATAGATGACAGTATGTTGCTAAGGCGTACACTTGCCCGTATCCTTTAACATGACGGGGGAGTGGTGGACAGGTCAACAAAAACTAAAATTTCCGGGTAAACCGCGGCAAGTCCACGGCTTATCTCGCTACCGTCCAGGCTGATGAAAGTTGACCATTACCAACCTGCTCAGAATGCTGCCATCCCCACCGAAGGCAGGCTGGGAAGCCTGCTGTGATTTCAACTAATCTAGAAAAGGACTTGGGGGACAACCGGAACCATTGCGATGCATGCAGGTCAAACTGGTTAAGTTGTCCCAATCGAGACGAGCCTAGCTGCATGAACATCGGTTATATCAGGGAATGTGTACGCTTAGTCGCTATGGCTTGGTTGGTCCTATCCCTGTCGTTCCCTGCCAACCACGCAGTCGCGGATTCCGCTGCTGGTAAGTGTGCTGGCAAACCGGTCGCCAGCCCGGGGGACTACGAGTACGAACTGCAATCTGGCGGCTACACGCGTAGTTTCCGTGTCCATGTTCCACCAGGCTATTCCGCTAACACAACGGCGCCTGTCGTCATGGCGTTTCACGGCGGCTGGGGAACCGGCAAATCCATACAAAGGCAATCAAGAATGAATGCGGTGTCCGACGCACACGGTTTTATTGGTGTGTTTCCCGATGGCAGGCACCGCGCATGGAATGCCGGTGGCTGTTGCGAGAAGTCGATGCGCAATAACGTCGATGACGTCGGTTTTGTCCGGGATCTCATTGACAAACTTGAGCATGACTACTGCGTGGACAGTCGACGGGTCTATGCCACCGGTTTTTCCGCCGGAGCCATGTTGTCACACCGACTTGCCTGCGAACTGTCCGACAGGATAGCTGCGATTGCGCCAGTATCCGGGGTGATCATGGTAACGGAATGCAAACCACAGCGTCCCATGCCGGTCATGGTATTTCATGGCACGGATGACCCGCGCTCCCTGTGGCAAGGCGGCTTGGGTGACAAGGATCCAAGCAAGGGTGTACGTGACTCGATTCCCGAGACCATGAGCAAGCTGACAACACGTTACAACTGTAGTCGCGAAGCACAGAACACCTTCCGCAAGGGCAGCGTCAGCTGTGATACTTACAGTGGCTGCGATGGTGGCGACGTCAGCCTTTGCACGATCGGCGGTGGAGGTCACCAGTGGCCCGGTGGCGAGGGTGTCTGGGAAGACAGGCTGGGGCCTGTCAACAGGGATATATCGGCAAGCGAGATGATGTGGGAATTTTTCAGCAAACACCCGATGGCGAAAACAACAGGGCAGCCTGCAAAACAGGCCGCCCAGCAGTAACAACGGCTGTATACCCTGGTCAGCTTGCCGGTTCCGGATCAGGCGGTAACGCCGGGTCAGCAAGCATTTCTTCCAGATTGATGTCATCGATCGGGAACTGGAAAATGTCACCCGCGAACCTGCCAACCGGGCTGATATCGATTACCTCGGTGCCCTGTGACACAAGGTAGTCTGCCACCTGAATCCGGCCCAGGTGAGAAATACGCCCGGCGACTTCCTGGGATGTAATCCGTGGGCGGTAAGGCATGGTTATGTAAATATGGCGTGCCAGTTCGGGCGAGATGATCGGTCGCCATTGCTCGTCGAACAGCGGTTCATTGTCCGGTAACAGTACCGAGGTCCTGTCCCGGAGCCCCCCGGAGCGAACCATCATCGCCTGCACCGGGTTGATGGCGGCACCGTCACCGCGGACCAGTTGTACCAGCAGGTTCGCCGGACTACCGCGCAAGTCGCCCGAGGCTGCGAGTTTTGCATAGGCCAGCGGCATACTCTCGAGATCTCGCCACATGTTGAAATCAAAGGCACGCTGGATGTCGTCTGCACCGGGTGCGAGGCCGACCTGTACATCATGGCGCTTCAAGGGGATGTCCTCGTTGAACGTCCCGCCCCATAAAGGTGATGGCTCATTGATCAGCGAGGGTTGCCGTTTACCCAGCTCGATGTTGGCAAAATAACGTGATTGTGGCGCCACCAATGGGTGAAAGCCCGCAGCACGCGCACGGCTGCCTTCGCTTGAGGGCACGTTGGCGACAAACACACTGGCATTTTTCTCCATTGCTGCCGAGATAAACGCGGTTGCCCCGCCGAAGGATACGCCTGCTACATAGGTTTTATCCACGGTCGTGGCGATATCCCAGCTACCATCATTATTCAGGTCGACACCCATCTGCAGTGAACGTATGACAGTCGACAGGTCTGAGATACGTTGTGGGTAGATATATTGCTCTGTTGCCTGGAAGATACCGTCATTCTCAACATCAATCGCTCGACCCGTGCCATTGATCGTGACCAGGCTGTCACGCGTCACGACCTCAACGTAAGACCGCGGTCCTCCCTCAAACTCGGAGGCGGAAAATGCCACGGTTGCGATACCACGTTTTGCAAGTATCGGCGCGATAGTGAGAACATTTGAGCTGAGCATACTGCTCGTGGCTTCGACCCCACCGTGCAACATGTGCACCACGGGCCACGGCTCGGGCGGGGTTTCGCCACCGACTGGTGTCCGTGGCAGGAACAGGGCGAACACGACTTTCTCAGTACGTGTCTGTGGCGGCACGAATTCGGGTTTGGATGGAATCGGGGCAATCTGGCCGTCAGCACCGATGTACATCGGCACATCTACGCTGCCAAACGCGATGGATCCGATATCAGACCACTGGAAAGTACGATACCCGGGGTAGCTGCGTCGCAGGCGTACCAGCACGGCGAGCTCATCATCCACCTGTGGTTCGAGTACCGAAACATTCAGGTCAACAATGGCGCCGGTACCCAAGTCGATATTCCCCGGGGGAACGGCCATGCGTACATTAGTGCGAATGTTCTGCACAAACACGCCATTCTTGGAATCGCCACCATCCTGCAGCCCTCTCGACGCCACGCGAAGTGACTCCGGGGGAAAGCTGACCAGCGTTGACCCATCTGAAATGATACTGCTGCGGTGGACCAGGCTGTTGATGAGATAAACATTTTCAATTGGGAAGTGTTCAATACCGGGTTTACCGTCCACATCGAACTGTGCGGGAGCGACGGCAAAGTCACCGCTATCAAGGCGCTGTAACAGCTTTACCGGTACATCAGACACCGTCCTGGTGGTAAACACGGACAGCGTTACGACATCCGTAGGAGCCATGCCAAGATCTGTCTTCAGTATGTCCATCGCATAATAAAGCAACGCGTCGTAATAACCTACAGGGTCCGCCGGTAGCTGGTAGCGATTCAGGAATTGTTGGAACGTCGCACTCGGCGCATAAGGTATGCCACCACCTGTCAGGCCATTTGTGACGACAATGGCATAGGTACTCTTTTCTTTCAGATACTCGTCTGGTGCAAAAATCAGCCGCGGTGCATCAATGGTGGTGTCGTCAATGATCCGCTGGTCAATCGGTATGATCCGTCCACGATCCTCGTCAGGCTTGAGTGTCACCAGAAACACGCTGCTGCTGGTGAATGTCTCGATATCAGGAACCGCGCCGACCAGTGGTACCGTGATACGCGGAAAGATGGAAAAACCATCCAGTGCGTTGGCCAGCTGCACATCACGGCTTTCCGATAACAGCAGTGGATCAGTGGGCAGGGGAAGGTTTACCCGGCGCTTTGTCTGTGTGCCGACTTGCGGCAAAGTAAACAGGTCATTGGGGCAAATGACGTCCCACTGGGTTTCTGCACTAAACTCGAAAACAGCCTCGTTGCCAGCGGCATAAACACTACTTGTTATGTAAACAGGTAAGCAGCAGAGCGACGCCGTAATCCATTTGATAGCACTTTTCATAACTCACCTCACTTAATTGCTTGTGAATGGATCATCGGTATAGGATCCGATGTTTTATGCCCCGATCACCATGCTCATGAGAATGACTAAACTACTAGCTCAACACCTGATCATGTAAGTCTCTATTTTATTTGTTTGCTTATCTCATTCGTAGCCGAAAGATTTTGCCATCTCTTTGACTTCATCAGTAAACCCTGGAATATCGTCACGCCAGCTCAGGATGCCCTCGAGGCTCTGTGGTTTGGCGCGTGCCGGCCTCAGCGCAGGTTCCTTGAGGAATTTAGGATCGTTGCCGAACGGCGCGTTCGGCGGACCGAGTTTCGAGAATGGCGAACGTTCCGGATGTTTCATTTCATCAATAGCCTCGTCATCCGTACGCAACCCCAGCCACTCGGATATCTCGCGCAAGTACTTGTCCGGGTTCTGCAGCACGTCTTCACCACGGATACGCATGTAACGTTCCTTTGGTACATCCTTGAGGAAGTCGACGATATTCGAGTGGATGTTATACCAGAGTATTTGCGGATCGGTTGTTGGTGGCGTGGTGCTATGATCCTGCATTTGCGGGGTCAGGCCGGTTTCAGTCTTCAGCGCCTCCATCATGGATTCGCACTGCCCACGGGGATGACGTGTCAGGTGAATGAAGCGCGCATTCGGGAGGACTCTTGCTACGCGTTGCAGGTTTGCAGGTTTCCATACCGTGGTAACACTTTTCTCTACGACAATTTTTGGATCTACCTTGCTGACGATCTTGTGGAAGACCTCTGCAGTCGGCATGTTCTTGTTTTTTATTAACCATGCCTTTGCCAGGTCGACGGTCTTCTTGTTCTGGGTCTTCATATAGACTTCGGCGATCGTACGTAACAGTCCGTGTGAGCGACGGGGACCGGCAATCTTGTAGTAAAAGAACAGTTCACCGACGGTATCCGCAACAAACAGGTGCACCTCCGGCAGGCCGTACATTTGCGGGTGTTGCCCAAGCATGGCACTTATCACCGAGGTGAAAGAACGTGGTGGTCCCAACAGGATCAATGGATCCGACATATTTAATCCCTTTTAATAAGTTGTAACAAATTTCAAAATGATAAAATTCAGCTATGGTTTACTAAATCATTTCTTTCTTGGCACGCCAAGCCATACTTCGGCCCCCCCCCGCGGGTTATACTGATACTGCCAGCCATCTTCGGTCTTTTCCGCCACTTCCGGGCCAAATGGGTTGGCCGTGCCAATAAACAGGCCATAAGGAGTGGACGCCATCGTGCGCACTCCCCAGTTATACATATTTTCGAATCCAGTACGGGTAATCGGGCCCCAGTGGATGCCATCTGTGGTCCTCCACAGGTCGAAGCCGGCATTGTTGCTGACGAGTTCATCGACGCCACGAATCTCTACCAGCAGTTGCGCAGGGTCTGGCCACTTATCCAAAGGGATGAAGGGCATCAGCACTGTCCACTTGAATGTGCCGACGTACATCGTCCCCTCGTGGACAAACATGCGCCAGATATACCCGTTGAAAAAGTTGTCAAAACCCGGGCCCATATGCCCCAGTGGGAACTTCAGGCCATCCGGTGTCAGTCGCGGGTTGCCGATAATCAGTTCCCAGCTGTCATCCGGGTACAAACGAATGATTTCACCCGCAGCGGGACCAACCTTGGCGATCCGGTGGTAGCCGCCATTGACTATACCACTACCTATGTAAAGAGCGCCGTTAAGTTCACACATACTCACTGCGATTTCGTTGAGATTGCCGCGGTAGGCGCCATGGGTAACAACCTCTTTCCAGTCATAAGGCGGTTCTCCATTCGCAGCGGTTTTCCATATCTGGAAACCCTCTTCGGCGTTGATCGTGCCGGCATACAGGTGGCCATTAAATGCGTGCATCTCGAATGTGGTGAGGTTGTTGGTGTCGCCAAAGCCAGGCAAGCTTGCCTCCAGCCAATCGCCACTCATCGGGTCCTTGCAGACATAAATAATCGGTGCTCCGCCAACACATTCCTGTGCCTTGCCATAACCGGCGGTCGAACCGGTGGGTGTAGTGAACAGGCAACCCTTGAACGGTACCAGCGTGCGGAAGGTATTGACGAATTCGCCCCAGGACGGCCTTGGCAGGCTTTCAAAAGTCAGGCCGTCTTCACTGCGCATAATGACGGGCGGCTGGCCTTTCGAAGATGACCAAGTGCAGATATACAGACAGGGTTTGCAATCCCTTGGCCCCTGGTAAACGGCGATACCGCGGTAACCGATATCACGAGCAACAATCTCCTCGGTGCGGCCCTTCACCATCGGCGAGATGAAAACCTGCTTCCAGGTTTCATCGCGAGGATTGTAACGCCAGATATGGGCTCGTCGGTCAATGTCGTAGACATCGTCGGGTGAGTTGATAGGCCAGTGGGTCAGGGCGGGCGGTGGATCGTTGACCTTGATCATGGCGAGTATGGCACGGCTGGTACCGACATACAGGTGACCCTCGAACCAGGCCATACAATGCGCATAATGATTCCAGCCATCCCCAAAGCCTGCTTTGGAGATACACCTGAAGTCATCGCGATCCATCGGCAGTGGCGGTACCATTGCCGGCGTACTGTCATTGCTCACATTGTCCGCTTCCACGTTCTGGTCAGGGTCAGCTGCGAAACGCCCTGCTCTCAGGAAAAAATGCGTTAGTCCTTGTCTTACCGTTTTACCCGGTTATGGTAGCCAGGACCACAGCTCGATCTGGAAGAAGCGCACGAGCATGCGAGTGAAGACAAGAAACACCGGTTTTTTTTCACCGGCGGCAATCTTGGCCTGACCTGTCAGATTGGCCTTTAACAGGTCATCAGGGTTATTCACTTCAGTCATAACGCGTACGACACTGCCGTACTTGCTTTCGTCAGCCGTCGGCGCGATGCTCTGTACCACACCTTCGAACTCCCGGTCAGGAAAGCTCCAGAACTTGATTCGCACCGGTGCGCCAATCCTGACCTCACCAATATCGGCCTGCGGCACCTTGATTTCGGCCAACAAGGTCTTGTTGTCGGCGACAACGGCAAACAGGTCACCACGTTCCAGGTAGTTACCGGCAGCCGTCAGCATGCTGCCCGAAGCGATAACACCATCAATCGGTGCACGCATCTCGCTGTACAGCAGGCGCTGCTTGTAGTATCCGAGTTCTGCTTCTTCCCGGGCAAGACTAGCCTTGATGGCCTCGATGTCCTCGGAGCGGGTCCAGGCCAACAGCAAGTCCAGGTCTTTAGTTGCTTGTGTCACCTGTTCGCGGAAATTGTCGGACTTGGCCTGGCTATTCTCGTATTCCTGGCGGGAGATGGTGCCCTTCTTTGAAAGTACCGCGTAGCGTTCTGCTTGCGCCTTGGCAAATTGGTAGTTTACGCGCGCTGTTTCCACTCGTTGCTCGGCCGAGGCAATTTCTTCCTTGGTCGGGCCAGCCTCAGCCTTTGCCAGTTCAGACCGCAGTTTTTTGATCCCCGCTTCAACCGTGGCGATATTTCGTTGTTCTTCATCATCGGATAGGCGCGCCAGTAGTTCACCTTTTTTGACCGACTGGCCTTCAGTAACGAGGATGTCCTTGACAGGGGCCTCAATCTGCGCGCGCACATCGACGCGACGATCGGCCAGTGGTAACAGGATCAGTTCTCCACCGGGTTCATACGTATAGGGCAACATGCCAATGGCGATAAGCACAGCCAGCAGTACTAGGCGCACCACGCGCTTTGTCCGTGAGCCCGGCTTGTGCCGTTTACTCATTGCATCGGAACCCTTTTGCAACTTGCCAATATTGCTAATGGCCAGGCGGGCCTGTTGTAGTGGTGTGTACAACATAGCCGTAACCAGGCCGATGAAGATGAGCACACCGAGCCCACCCCAGTTAGCCTCAAGCCAGCCACCTACCACGATCGTTATCAGTGTCGTGATACCCACCAGCCAGGCTATTGAGAGCAGACCGTAAAGACGTAACGCCCACGGTGAGATCGTTTTCGCGCCGGGTCTGCTTGCCAGTTTCTTGCCCATGAGTGCAAACAGGGCACGTTCACGCAGTTGTGGCACACCGAGCTTGGCTGACAGCAGGTAGTAACCGGCGCGTTTTGACAGGGGGTTGAATGCCAGCACAAGGCGTATCGCGCTCAGTGTCGCGATTCCGATCATCAGCAACGGCAGGAAGGTGCCATTATTTTTTGTTATGAACCACAGGAAGGAGGTGATAGAAAATAGAATGATACCCGCATACAGCGAACTCATCATTATGCCGCGGCGCTGTTCCAGGCTGAGCAGGCCAGAGTGCGCGGCAAGGCTGGCATAAAAGCGCGGCAGCACGTTAAAGGCTAGAGCGATGCCGAACGGCGGTATCTTTTTTGAGAAAAAATAGATAGCGCCGACACGCGCGAGTTGCCCTATCAGGTTGACACTGAACATACTGAGAAGCAGTGTCTGTGCAACGACCAAAGGATCGATCAATAATTTCAGGTCACGGGCTGCATCAAAACGGTCGTACCAGAGACCATAGATTGCGCCGACAGCAGTTGCCATGAGCAGGGCGAAGAAAATACGACTGCGTATGGGCAGGGTCAACAGTCGGGCCAGTGGCATCAGCCAGCCGATGGGAATGCGTACCAGCAGTTTGACCCCTTTCGTATAGGTGCCCGCCCGGCCGGCCGTGGTCACCCGGTGCGGCGCCGCGGAGACGCGTTTACGTCTGCGGCCTTCCCGCATGATCATTTCATCTTCTGTTTCCGGAGGTAACGCCTTCAGGTTTTTTTTCGTGTCGCTGCCCTCCTCTGCTGCCTTCGCATGAGCCTTACCGAGATGTGTATAGGTCAGGAGATCGACTACGCCGTCGCTGCCCGGCAGTATCGATGAGCTGCCTACCAACAGGCCAGCATCTTCGAGACTGTCAATGAATTCCTGGAAATTATCGTCCGTCAGTTCTATGCCGTATTCTTTACGATACCGCTCGAGTACTTCCGCCTTGGTACGGTGGCCATCGAACAGCTTGGCAAGCGCGTATTGATCAGGTGTCAGTGAATAGCGGGCGGCATCGCGCACGCTCGTGAGGAAAATGATTTCACCCTTGCGAGTGCTAAGTTCTGCCTTCTTTTTAAAAATTAACTTGTACGGCTGTGCCATAGTTTCATCCCGATGCAATCGACACTCTGTCCACGTTGCCTTATCGATCAATAGTGAGGGATAGCGGTTAACTTACCGGGCAGGCCCGATATAAGCGCTGCTTAACCGGGTTTTGTCGAAGATAACTGCCGTGCCTCTGAGGCAAGCATGATGGGTATATCGTCGACAATCCCGAAAGCCAACTGGTCGCGCTGGCAAACGAGTTCCTGTTCCCGCTGATGGTGCTCCAGCGATCCCTTGCAGACCGGACAGGCCAGTGTTTCGAGCAATCTCTTGTCCATTCGTTCCCTCCACGGCTTTCCGATGGTTACGGTGTGAGACCGCTTGGCCCAGGTGCCTGGTATGCATAAGACCCCAGGATACCCCCGTCGATACTATTGATCAGTCCATCACCATTCAGATCTGCATCCGGATTACCCGACAGACTCGCAAGCAGCATGGCGTTGTAATCAGCTACATTGACTGTACCATCATTGTTCAGATCGGCATCACAGATGTTGCCGTAACCATCAAAATTGGTATCACGCTGGTCGGGGTTCGCAACATTCATGCAATTGTCAGCGATGTCCGGCACACCGTCCCCGTCAGTATCTGCCAGCTCAACCGAGCTGTTATTCATCAGCAGCGAGAAGCCACTTTCGCCGCTATTTACAGAGACAATGTCCATCCTGCCATCACGGTTGAAGTCGATGCTGGCAAGAGCCGCGGGGCCAATGCCGGCTGCAAGTACCGCGCCACTGGTAAATGAGGCATCACCCTTACCCTGCAGGATTTGCACACTGTTACCCGTCAGGTTGGCGACGGCCAAGTCATCTAAGCCGTCATTGTTGAAATCAGCCGTGATGACACTCGCCGGCTTCTGTCCGACCGCGATATTGCGCAGAGCGACAAATGAACCAGCATTGTTGCCGCCCATAATCGTAACTCTATTACTGTCACGGTAGGCGATGGCAATATCGGTCCGGCCATCGCGATTAAAGTCACCCTTGGCCAGGGCTACAGGAGATCGGCCATTACTCAGGTCGGTAAGTTTCGTGAAATTGCCGTCGCCTGCACCATGGAACACGGAAACAGTATGGCTGCCGCGGTTGGCGACGACCAGGTCGTCCTTGCCATCACGATTCAGGTCAGCGGCAAGCACTGCCACTGGATTCACACCCGTTGGAACGACATGCGTCTGTGCAAAGCTGCCATTAGGCTGGCGCTGGATGATCGACAGGGTGTTGCTATCACGGTTTGCCACAATCAGGTCGACCCTGCCATCCGCATTGATATCTTCACAGAGCATATCGAACGGCGCGGTTCCAGCTGCCAGACTGGCGCTCGGCAGAAAACTACCATCACCCACGCCATATGAAATGCGGACTTTATTGTCGTTCAGATTACCGTAGGCCTGGTCGGGAATACCATCACGGTTCCAGTCGGCCGAGCAACTGGCGGTGGGCTTCTTGCCCACTACAGTGCCGGTCTTGACAAACATGTTGGTGCCATTCCCATCAAATGTCGACACATCGCTATCCGTACGACTGCTGATCATGACATCGGTTGTGCCATTTCGATTGAAGTCACTCGTCGATATGTTCAGCGGCAGACGTCCAGTCAAATTTCCCACTTGAACCGAGAAACTGCTGGCTGGTGTTGTGACATACGGTGTCGCATTCAGGAAAGTCGTGAAGCCTTTGCCTAGAAAATTGGCGACCAGCAGATCATCGCGGCCATCATTGTCCCAGTCACCGGAGGCAATGCCGTTAGGTGAAAGGCCAACGGGAATTACCTTGTCCTCGGTAAACGAACCGTCGCCGCTACCGACGTAGACCGTAATAGTATTGTCATCACGGTTTGTCACGGCGAGATCGGTAATACCATCATTGTTCAGGTCGTTGGCAATCAGTTCAGCCGGTGCATTACCGGCCGGCAGACGTGCAAGTCCTGTAAAACTGCCATCACCAATACCCTGCAGGATAGACAGGTCATCGTCGCGGCCATTGGCAACCGCCAGATCGACTATGCCATCCCGATTCCAGTCACCCGTGACAATGGCACCCGGGAAGAGGCCAACGTCCGTGTCATGGTCATGCGTGAAGCTACCGTCAGCTGCGCCGACAAGGATGGAAACGTTGTCATCGAAATGGTTCACAATCGCGAGGTCGGCAATACCGTCCCGGTTCCAGTCACCCGTTACTATTCCGGCAGGGAATGAACCTATAGCAACAGTCATGGAAGGGGTGAAGGCACCAGTACCATCACCGATCAGGATACTGACGTCATCACTATTGCGATTGGAAACAGCCAGGTCAGGCTTGCCATCGGCGTTCCAGTCACCACTGATAACCGAGGTCGGCCCATAACCAGTGGGTACGCGTGGCTTGTTGATGAAGGTGGCCGCATCAGCCCCAATCAGGATAGACAGGGTGTCATTGCTGAAGTTGGCCACCGCCAGATCTGGACGGCCATCAAGGTTCCAGTCGCCACTGATAATTGCTGTCGGGTTACCGCCCACACCGATCTTGCCAACATCGGAGAACCGGCCATCACCGGAACCCAGCGCAATCGACACGCTGTTGTCGAGGTAATTGACAAAAGCAACATCAGGAAAACCATCGCGGGCAAAATCGCCCACCGCAGCATTCCAGGGTCCCGCACTCTCTACAGTGAACAGACTGGGGCCAAACACTGTCTCTGCCGCATGGACACCCTGGGATCCTGCCAGTGCAATCAACAATGCTGAAAAAACCTGGGGCAACCTGCCCGGTTTGCCCCCCCTCTTAATGTATTTATGATGTACCGACATGATGTCGACGCTCCCATATGCTCAAAATTAAGGCTCGTTAGTTAATATATATCCACTAACACCTTGCCTGTCTTCGTGTCGATAGCATGGCAAAATTCCGCCAGCCATCCCCGTTACTCAATATCAAACGCCGTCCCAAGTTTGTCGTTCGCAATATCCGTGAGAATGCTGCGCGGCATCTTCAATAGCTCGCAAAGCACAGCCTCATTGTCTACGTCGAGATCCGGTCCGCGCTTGCGGAACTCGCCGCCACCCCGCGCAAACCGGAACGGGAACCCGGGATATCGCTTGCCGTCACTGGCATGATCAAACTGGAACCATTCGCGTGCCATGAGATGCTCATCAGCGGCGATGTCCCTGGCATCAGCAACAATACCTGCGGCAATGCCAGAAGCCTGCAACTGTTTCATCGCAGCATGCTTCTGTCGCTTACTGCTCCAACCTTCGATCAGGCGATCAATTTCATCATGGTGTTCACGGCGCCCCTCCAGCGTTGCAAAGCGAGGGTCGGACTTCGCTTCGGTAAAGCCACACTCGTCACACAGTGTCTTCCACTCCGCGTCACTGCGAACCGCGATAACCAGCCAGCGGTCATCGCCGTCACAACGATAACAACCCTGCGGCGCAAAGACCGCACTGCGGTTGCCTAGTGGCAGGGTCTGCTCATTATTCACAACATATTCGAGCATGTGTTCACCGATCATCCACGTGGATGCTTCGCGTTCAGACACATCAACAAACTGGCCTTCACCCGTTTGCTGGTGGTAGAGAAGTGCAGTCATGATCGCACAGGCACCCATGATACCGTTGGTCACATCCAGTTCCCGCACACGCATCGGGTCACCGTCTCGATCATAGGCAGTCAATGCCTGAACTCCGCTGAGCGCCTCGATGGCGCCACCGTAGCCGGCATAACGGGATTCCGGCCCGGTAGCACCGTAGGCTGACATACATACCACGACAAGATCAGGCTTGATCTCCTTCAATACCTCATAACCGATCCCCAGTCGTTCTAGCACCCCGGGACGCGAGTTCTCGACGAGAATGTCAGACACCTTGACGAGTTCCTTCAGCGCCTGCAACTGCTGTGGATCGTGTAGGTCGAGGGAGATAGAACCCTTGTTGCGGTTGATCTGCCACCAGCGAGGATGACTGTTGATACGGTCGAGGTAGGCGCCTCGCATGCCATCAAGCCGTGTATGGTACTCAATCTTGATCACCTCGGCACCGTAATCTGCCATGATACGCGCTGCATGTGGCCCGGCCCAATCATGTGTCAGGTCAACAATACGCAGGCCGGCCAACGGTTGTGAACTGGCGTCGGCCTGTGCCGTTGTTGACACTCCCGCTCCCGTTGCCGCACTCACGCTCCACGCCGCAAGGACTTCATCAGTGTGTTCGCCCAAACGAGGGGCGCGCATCTGTTGCCACGGTGTCCTGGATGGCTGGAACGGCCCACCCACCATCGTGTGGGTGCCAATGTCCGGATGATCGACGTCGACAAAAAAATCACGCGCCTTGCTCTGCGGGGACTCCAGCACATCTTCTGCCGTTGCGAGATAACCCCAGGCCAGGCCCATTTTCTGCCCAATGTGATAGATATCCTTTTTGTTGTTTCTCGACAGCCAGGGCTGCATGAGATTACGAATATCGTCGCGGTACTTGATACGCCCTTCCATATGCGCGTATTTGTCCTCCAGCAGCCCCGGCTCTTCGAATACCTTCACTGCGGTCAACCAGTTGCGAATCGGCCCCCCCATAATCGCGGCGTAACCGTCCTTGCACGGGAATATTCTCCAGGGCACCAGAGGGTGTTCATCATTCCTGCGTTTTCCGACGTTTCCCGTCTGCAGATATTCCGCAACACCGATCTCGAAATTGTCCAGCGCGGCCTCTTGTATGGACAGATCGACCCAGTCTCCGGTTCCGCTCTTCCTGGCCCTGAACACGGCCATGAGTGTAGCAATATAGGCCTTCATCCCGGCACTCTGCTGGCTGATCGCCGGGCCGCCACACAGCGGCTCACGCGCATCATCTCCGGTGGAGTTCATCAGGCCGCTCATCGCGTACAACGTAATCTCTTCCGCTTTGTAATCCTTGTAGGGACCCAGCTGGCCAAAATTGGAAATGGATGTGATGACGAGGCGTGGGTTGATCTTGCTGAGGGCCATGTAATCAAGGCCCAGTTTGGACATCGCGCCGTAGCCGAAATCTTCGATCACGACATCCGCATGCGCAACCATGCGCTTGAACTCACCGATGTCTTCAGGCTTGTTGTACAGATCGAGGACCAGACTCTTCTTGCCGGTATTCAACCAGGCAAACGACAAACTGCGCTCGACACCGGGTTGCTTCCCAGCGAATGGTCCGCGATGTCGAAGGTAATCGCCGTCCGGCGGTTCGATCTTGATAACTTCGGCACCAAAGCCTGCCAGCAACTTCGTACAATACGGCCCAGTAATTCCCTGGCTCAGGTCCAGTACACGTAGACTCGAGAGTGCGGCTTGCTTGTGTTCGTTTTTCGTCATACTCCTACCTTCACCAGACCTTCACGCGATTGTATCAGAAACGATTGCTGACTAGGGCTCTGCCTGTGTAGCGGCTGCCTTTTTGCGACGGCGCGTCCTGAACGGCGCAATAACCGGAGCCACCAGGATGGTGTCAGCGGGCAACATCGCCATCATCAGAATCAGCTGGCCAACACGCTCAGGGGCGAGTGCATGTTCAGGCTTGATCGGGCCATTCTGTTCCCACAGCGGGGTATCGACGGCATCGGGCAATACTGTCTGCACCTTGATGCCATATGGACGTACCTCTTCGGCCAAAGACTCTGACAGGCCAATAACGCCAAACTTCGAGGCGCAGTAGGCAGAATCATGCGCTTTCCCCTGGCGACCAGAAGTTGATGCCAGATTGATAATGGAGCCTTCCCGCTGCGCCATCATTGCCGGCAGGACCGCCTTGTTGCTCAGGAAAACACCCTTGAGATTGACGTTGATGACGATGTCCCATTCATCACTATCCACCTGCGCCATAGGCTTGGGCAGGCTGCCAGGGGCACGCAGAATGCCCGCACAGGTAATCAGGAAGTCGATACGCCCGAACTGCTCCAACGTAAGGCGCGCCATTTCCTCCATGTCAGACTCGTCGGTGACATTCAATGCCAGGCCAGCAACCTGTTGTCCGTGGGTCAGACCGGCCGAGAGTTCCTGCTGCAACAAACTCACCGTTTCCTTGCTGCGATCGACAATAACGACGCTCGCCCCTGCACCGGCAAGACAGCGACAGGTGGCATTACCAATGCCACCGGTACCACCGGTTACGATGGCGACTGTACCTGCCAGCGGTGCTGAATGTTGGCTGGTTTCATTACTCATGCCGCACTCCATTACTATCTATATCAACTATCACACTATATCTATCAACTACTTAAGCGGAACTAACCGATCCAGGCAGGCCTGCCATGCACACGCAGTGGCTCGACTACTGTTTCGAGACAGACCGCGTCAGATGGCAGGCGCACCATGTGACTCAACACTGCGGCGACACGCTCTACCGGCAACACGTCAGCCGGTTTCGGTACCGGGCCGTTCTGACTCCACATGGGGGTATCAATTACGCCTGGCAACAACACCTGCACGCGAATGCCATAAGGCCTCAGTTCTTCCGCGAGTGATTCGGACATCCCTATGACGGCAAACTTTGATGCGCAATATGCAGAGTCGAAGGCGTAACCCTTGCGCCCGGACGTGGATGAAACATTGATAATCTGACCCGAACCCTGCTTCATCATGACCGGTATCGCAGCATGGTTACTCAGATAAGTCCCTTTCAGGTTGATATCCAGGATATGGTCCCATTCCGCGCTGCTCATCTGCGCCACTGTACGCAACTCCCCCTCGACAGCCCTGAGCACGCCTGCCGAGGCAATCAGCACATCGATTCGACCGAAACGTTGCAGGGTTCGGTCAACCATTTCCTGCATGTCCGCCTTCTTGCTGACGTCCAGTGCGAGCCCGAGCACCTCGGCCCCCTGTACCTCCTGCAATAGCCAGTCCCGCGCCTGTTCAATTCGTTGCGGGTTGCGGCTCACCACCACCACGGATGCCCCGAGTTGCGCCAAGCATAATGCTGCGGCACGACCAATACCGACGCTACCACCGGTAATGATCACCACCTTTCCGTGCAACGTGGTTCGTTCCTGTGTCATAGTCTCGTAACCACCTGCCAATCATCCCTTACGGGCAACGACCTCTAACCAGTACCTGGGCACCTGCGGCATATTTGCCTTTTCAAGCGTCGGACCTGCAGCACGCTCCAGCGCCTCACAGGCGAGTTTTACCGGATAGCCACTTAACAGCACTTTGGCCAAGCCGGCATAGGCACCGATGGTCTCGAAGCAACGCTGGTCCAGCATCACGGTGCGCTCATAGCTGACCTCGACCTTGAAACCGTGCTGTTCAAGCCTGCTGGTGTAATCTTCGATTGAGAACCACGGTTTCGAGAATGCGCGCGCAGCACTACCGCGCTTGCGCTTGACACCGGGATGACCGGTCGCTCGTAATTCCTCGTCACGTTGCTTTATATATGCCAGCGCTTCCTGCATCCAATTGACATAAACATGTTCAGTTCCCGTCGTGTAGGTGCCCGCATAGAATGACGTATTGAAGGCAAAACGGCCGCCGGGGACGAGAATTCGGTACAGTTCCTTGAGCATCCCGTCCAGGTTGTCAATCAGCTGGATGGCGTTGCCCATGATCGAAAAGTCCGCGCAAGCATCAACGAGTGGCAGGCAATCCGCGCTACCTTCGAGCAGATCGACCACGTGCATGCGCGACTCAGCTGTCGGCACTCTGCCTGTGTCAGATGGCACGAGGTAACCGAGGCCAGCGAGAAAGTTTTGGCCATGCAGCAGCGACTCACGCGACAGATCCATACCAATGATTCTTTGCGGATTGGCCTCGTCAACCGAGCCCACCTTGTAGTTACCCTCACCGTAAATCTTCTCGAGCATCAGGCCTGTCATCGTGCTGGTACCGCAGGCCAGGTCAACAATACGTGTGGTCTTGTCGATTGGCAGTCGCTGTATCAGTTCGCGGTTGGCATTGATGTATTGTGGTTCACGCGAAAACGGCTCGTATGATGTATCGATATTTTCATCATCTACCAGCAGGTTTTCCAGATGAGTCATGTCAATTAACTGCGAATCCGGCTGCACTGCCTTCTCACTGGTATTGTTTGTCATGCTTGCTTCTCTTGGATAATTTCGGTTACTGCCAGACTGTTACGGACTCGCACATTTGCCTGTTTCTGCAGCCATGATTCAGCAGGATCACGCGCTCCATTGCGCCGCTCAGGACCGTTCCAACCGCGTTTTCGCCAATCGACACGGCGCTGGCCTCTACGACGGCACTGCTGCCCATTCCGATTGGGCCATACGCTCGCATTTCGTCGACCTACAAAGCGGACGCTATCCTTGCGCCTGATATCCGCAACATTGGGAATGGCGTTAGTCATCTCAATAAAATCGAGGACAGCGTTGGTAAAAAACCGCGGCCTGACGATAGGGTGGAAATGCCCAACACCGGGCACGATGATCGTATCACTGTGAGGCAATTCCATTTGCAATTGCCTGCAGGTCTCAATGCAGCGCGACCGCTCACCGTATATCGATAAGATTGGTTTCCGGAATGCTCTGATCCTGTCGAGCGTCAGGCCGGCGGATGAGCGTATATCGTCATGCGCTGTGGTTGTCTCCAGCAGCTGCAGCCATAACCTGGCTGAGCGCTCACCCTTGCCCATGCCGCCGAACGGATTGAAACCCTGACGAGTGTCCTGCCTGCTGCGCTGACTGCCATTCTTCAACTTGTGCCGGGCCATGTCCTCGAGTAATCGCATGCCGACATGTGGCTCTTCCCGCCAGTCGTCGATTGATCCGGCGATAAGCTCTTTTTCCATGCCCTGCAATTCGGCTTGTTCCTCGATTCGCTGTATTGGTTGCAGTGAAATTACCCTGCTATCTGCCAGCACCAGTCCCTTCACCCGTTCCTGGTTGCGTGTCGCGTATTGCAGGCCAACGACACCACCGTAACTATGGCCCACCAGCACCGCGTGCTCTATGCGCAAGTGGTCCATGAGCGCCGCCAGGTCATCCGCCATATCCGCTGACGTATAACCGTGCTCAGGCATGGAACTGTACCCATGTCCACGCAAGTCGAACATCGTCACGCGATGCTCTTCCTTGAGCATCTGCAGGGGCTGAAGAAACCAGAAGGCCCGGTTGGTGGCGAGGCCGTGTATCAGGATCACATCAGAGCCCTCCCCTACCTGCTGGTAAGAGAGTTTGACGCCATTGGCTACAATATGAGGCATATCAGTATAGCTCTATCTCATCGCAAACAATGACGCTCATGCGCAAGCGCATACATCACCTATATGTTTATGTTTGCTGACAGGAAATCGGCCATGTCGCCGACCGTGAGGTCGTCGACATAGCGCCCATCAACCATCAGCAGCTTCTCAAAGGGTATTCCTCGTTTCTGGAATTCACCTTCAATTGCCACGACCAACTGAACAATATCGATTGACTCAAAGGCGAGATCACCGATCAGGCGCGTGTGCCTGCCGATGTCACCTTCGAAATCGATATCCCAATCGCCCGTCATATCGACAATGACACTGGATACGCGTGCGACAATGTCATCGTTGCTTGCTGCTTTTTGAACATTTTCCATATGTAACCCTCGTTCTAACGGTATCGGTAATATTTATGACGCGATTCTCACGCTCTCAACCAAGCTCGAGAAACGCGAGTGCAGTCTAAGCGCATTTGTCTCGAAAATATTTCTCTTGGTAGCCTCTGAAAGGTTACGCCTTTCAATACGTTGAACCGTATCAGGAAAGCCGCAATCCCAGTGCGGGTAGTCCGACGCGAAGACGATGCCGGCATCACCGATCTGATCAAGGGTACCCTCTATGCACGCTTCTTCCGGCAAAAGGCTTACGAAGCACTGGCCGTCTTCCATGTACTGTTTTGGACGGCGTTTCATGAACGGTGTATGTGCTCCCAAAAGTTCGGTCTCACGCTCCATTCTGTCAAGCCACCACGGTACCCAGCCGATGCCGGATTCAATAAAGGCAACGCGTAGTTCCGGGAAGAAATCCAATACACCACCACCCATGAGAGTTGCCATGGCCCGCTGCTGCTCATAGGGGTGCGTCATGAGGTGACGCAGCATATGGCAGCCCTGCGCCTCTTCCGTACCAAGACCATAGGGTGGTCGGCCAGAACCGGCATGGACACAAATCGGCAGATCATACTCCTGCGCCACGGCCCACAGAGCGTGGAAGCGCGGATGATCCAGGTTGTAGTTATCGATATGCGGGGTAATCGAGATGCCACCAATCCAGTCCTCGTTGGCAACGCGTTTGATTTCCTCGATAGCCAGCTCCGGGTGACGCATTGATACCAGGACATTTCCCTTGATTCGGTTGGTATCGGCTGAACAGTATTCCGCGAGCCAGCGATTGTAGGCACGGTACATGGCGGACTCCAGTCCCGCGTTCTGGATGGCACACATACTGGCTGCACCGCTGGGATAGACGATTGCCGCGTCGATACCTTCCACGTCCATATCCTTCAACCGGACGGCGCCGTGTACCCCGCCTTCGGAAACAGCCGGTTTCTGTACCGGACGAACGATATCATCGCCCTCGAGCTTACCCAGCGCACGTCCCCCGAACTTGATAAAGGCCGGGAACTCCTTGCCATCGATGATCACAGCGCGCGTCCCATCGTCTTTCACAAATGGTTTCGGTGCACGCTCCCTGAATTCGGGCTCACAGTATTCTGTGTAAAGACTGAATGGCTCGGCAACGTGCCCATCACAATCGATGATTCTGTACTTCTTCATAACAATGTCTCCGGCTAACAAATATAGCTTAAGTTTCACTACCAACGTTGGTCCTGCCGAGGTTCAGTTGCAAAAATGCGAACTGATGTCCACGGATAAAAAAACAATTAATGCTTGAGGGTAGCTCCTCGCATCGATCGCCCTACTCCATATACCCAAGCATCTTCAGCTGCTCCATGATCTTGTCTTTTTCGTCTTCGCCGATCTCCTCAACCGCGGTATCGCCATCCTTGACCGACATTGTCATGCCGCCGATTTTGATCGGCTTGAATCGAAGATGCTCGGCTGAAAAAAAGGCTTTCGGTACGCTGCCCTCGAAGTCTTCCGGCACAGAGAGACCCAAGCTGTACAACAACGTGGGGGCCACGTCGATGATGTCCAGGCGGTCAACCTCCACACCTTCGGCAATGCCCGGCCCTCCCGCGAGGAAAATACCATCGGGGTGGTGCGTGCCGGCCGGCACATCGCGCGGCATAACCACCGGGTCCAGGTTGCGGATCGAAACAAATCCGTGATCCCGCAACACCAGTGTCAGATCGGGAGCGTGCTCCATATATTCGCCGGGAAAGTATTCCTCGCGTTTCAGTATCTCAATGATAATGCGTTCGCCGGTCTTCTCATCACACAGGCTCTCAAGGTCCGCGATCAGGCGCTCGCGGAATGATACATACTCATCCGCCGGGATACCGGGATAGCCAGGGTTCTGTGCCACGCGAATGGTAATCCCGTTAGATGAGGGCGTACGACAGTAAGCGAGTGTCTTGTCCCAGTCGACGTTGGCGAAATTACTATCCTCGCGTCGTTTCGCGTATTCGCTGTCATCCGTCTCGCTCCAGTGCAGGTAGCCTTTCTGGTGTAAGAAAGTATTGATGCGCAACACTTCTGTAGTACTGGTAAATCCGTGGTCAGAGGCCATGAAGACCTGTACGCCGGGCCCCGCCTGAGTGACCAGACCCTCGATATAACTGTCAAGCTCGCGGAAATACTTCAGGCACAAGTCGCGCATACGCTGCTCGAATGCGTTGGGTTCCTTCTTCAACAACTCCGGATCGAGAAAGGCCCATGCCTGATGCTGTATCTTGTCAGTACCATCAAACATCACCGCCATGAGGTCAGGCTTGTCTTCATTCAGCAGGAACTCGGCGATGCGATACCACTGGCCCTCACGCGGCAGGTGGTAAGCCACCCAGGATTCGGTACCTTCCTCATCCAATGCCTCGAGCGCCTGCTTTTCACGATCAAAATCCCAAGCCAACTCCTTGGGGTTGAAATCATCCACTGTCTGCAGACGTTCATACAGCTCAGGCGGAACCATATTGCGGCGCAGGTGCTTCCATGGCACGAATCCCGGCACCAGCGAGCCGTTGATACTGCGCGGCGGAGCCGTAATCGGGAAATTCAAGGCCACAGCGCTGCGATCCTGCCGACTCGCGATGGACCAGATGGTCTCTGTCTTGATGTCGCGTGAATCGTACAGTGTGAAATAAATCTTGCCCCGATTCTCCTCTGCGCGAATAAAGTCATAGATGCCATGACTTCCCGGCGAGCGGCCCGTCATGATGGACACCCAGGCTGGCGGGGTCAGTGGATTGGGCGTGGATCGCAGCTTCGCGCGCGCTCCCTTCTCCATAAACTTCTTGAGAAACGGCATGGTCACGCCGATGCCAGGCAAGTCTCTGGTCATCTCATCCATCACGGTAAATGTTGCACCGTCCAGACCAATAAATAATGTCCTAGTCATTACATGCTCCTCAGGTTTTCACCCGTAAATATCAACATTAGTTCCATTCATCGAAAAGCCGTCAATAGGCCATTCCTTTATTGTCTATATGAACAAAATCACGACAAACAGCTATTACTTCCTCAACTGTGAACCACAGTTCAACAACAAAGGATTTCTGTTCATGCCGCACGACAACTTCATTGCCGTTGCCAGAAACACGCGTCACCAGCCACGACCTCGGCGTACCTTGCAAGCCTGTGGCGCAGGCCTTGGCGGCGGCTTCCTTTGCACACCACAAACCTACCAGCGTACGCTCGCGCTGATCGACCTGGAACTGTTTCAGGCAGTCAAGTTCAGATTCTGAAAAGGCACCCTGCATAAGGTCAGAGGTCCTGACACGATCCAGGCGCTCTACGTCCAATCCAAGATGCGTACCGGCTTCATTTACAGCGGCGACCGCTCCGTGCTTGTTGTGGGTAATGGAAACTTCGGGCATGGCTACTACAGAGGCCAGCGCGGGACAATCGACAAGTGGCTTTCCCTGTCCATTTGTCCGGATCTCGATGTCCGCCGGCGCCAGTACAATGCCATGCTGCTGGCGTGCCCACTGACGCACGGCATCCTTCGCTGCAATACGACCAAGCAACCAGTCGGTGCGTCGTGGCCCCTGTTCCGGCAGGGCATACCAAGCGGCACGTTCATTGGTATTCAACATGATGTGCGCAAGTACGCGCTTCCATATCGCCCAGGCATCATCGAGGAAATTTTCCGGGAAGGCATTCACGCGTCGAATCACCAGGCCGACCTCGTTTTGCATCCACGGTACAGACATCTGAGCTGTTTGCGGGTGCAGGCGGCATTCGTAGAACGTATGCGGAATGCTGAAGTGGCGGTCCTGCCAGGCCTGCAACCGTGCTATGACCCTGCCTCGGGTATCCAGAAGGTCAAAGTCAGCCCGAATTTGCTTCTCGTCAGTGAAAATGATGACGGCGCGACAAAGCGCACGTTCACCGGCCACCGGCATGGGGGCAAATTGCTGGAAGCTGTCCACCTGGAACGGGAAACAGTTGAAATCCGAACCAAACTGTTCAGTCAACCAGTAGCCGACGAGCTGGCCGGCCGCATCCAGCAGACCGGCATCGGTCTGGAAAGTGGGCTGGTTCATGCCGGCAAAATAGTTTTGCAGGCTGATGGTCTCGAGATCAGCCTCGATGCCACGAGCAGACCAACGCCGCAAGTGCTTGACGCCTTGTAACAGCGGGCCATGAAACATGCCCGTGCGGTACAGGTTTTCATCGGCGAGCGCAGAAGGCGATGTTTCGCCAAGATCAAATTCAAGGGCGTCAGGCGCAACTTCGAATTGTTGTGCCAGTCTGACGATCCCTTCAAATACAAGGACACCGTTCGTCGGGCCGGTTCCTGTCAGCTGATAAAGCCTCACTTCGACCTTTTGTTCATCAGTATGTGACGCCACTCTCTTCGCATGGATATTCAGGGTAATAGCGCCATGGTCGAGCGTCAGCCAGCGATAACCGCGCAGGTTCTGCATCCCTCGCACGACAAAACCGTTACCCACCAGGTAGGCAGCGGCCTCCGCGATGATTTCCATGCTGAACGTAAAGGGTATGACCGGCAGCGCCAGCAGCGTGCCATCGCGCGCCGATGGCGCACCACCGAGTGTATGGTCTTTCAGGAACGGAGCGCGCTGCACATCAAGGCAAAGCTGCATGCGCAGTTCATCATCAGTGTGTGCCAGCGTATCGCCCAGTAACGGCCAGGCTGGGTTGCCGAAGGCTGCCACCGTGCCCGCATCGCCGGTCGCCACGCCTCCGGCCATGCCCATCACACGCGCCTGGCCTTGCAGGAACTGGTTCATCAAGTCAAAGTGTCCCTGCAGCACCTGCAGGCGCGAGTCCGTCTGCGCTACTACTGGTTCTGCAGGCTTAACAATCTGCGGGGTGTGCATAGGCACAACCGGCTTACTCGGCTTGATCGGGACGACATTGCTCTCCGCCTTGACCTTTGTTGCCGACACGGCTTTTCGTATCGATTCCAGCACCTCAGGGCGGACGCCCAGGCGTGGAACCTCCAGTTTGAATGGCGCCTTCGGCCGGGCTACCTGCTGCTGTGCAGGCGCGGCGAAGTCGATCTCTTTCAATTCGCGACGTGCGTACATCGGCGCGAGCGTCATCTCGACGCCAGCCACGAATAGCCGTCCCAGGGTGTGTTGTAATTGCTCAAGCCCTGCGCGTCGGCGGCTGTTACTGGCCAGCACGAGACTGCTGTCGCTATCGCGCAGTGTGTCCTGCACAAACGAAGTCAGGTTGCCGGCGGGGCCAGCTTCGATAAATACCCTGAAACCCTCGCTGTGCATGCGTTCAATCGTTTCGCGAAAACGCACGCAACTCGACCACTGGCTATTCGCCAGTGCGCGGATATCGCCCTCGACGTCGTTAAACAGTTCCGTGGTCGCACAACTGTACAATTGTGTATGACCGGGGCCGACATCGACCGTCTGGTAAAACTTGCCGAACTCGCTACTCACTCCTGCGAACAGCGGTGTGTGATAGGCGCGGTCAAACGGCAGACGTGCACACAATCCTCCCAGCTTGCCCAGTTCGACACTGGCTTTCTGGATTTCCGCGTCCTGGCCGAACAGCACAATCTGGTTGGGGCAATTGTCAATCGCGACCATAATTTCCATGTCGCATTGATCGAGGTATGCCTTAAATGCCTCTGGACTTATCGCCCCAACCGTCAGCAGGGCGCCACGCGGTATACGATCGGAACTTTTCAGTTCCTCGTAAATCGCGTTCAGGTGACGCATTTTCTCACTCAACTGTTCATCCGTGTCGTTGCGCATAATGCCGCATGCAAGCAGGGCGGCATTCTCACCGGTACTGTGACCCAGCATGGCGTCGGGCTTTATACCAAATTCACCGAGCAACGCATTCAACGCCATATTTGCGATAAACACAGTTTCCGATCCGAGATCCATATCGAACAATTGCTGGTCTATCAGCGCCAGTTCATCTTTCGTCAGGCTGGTAGGCGCTGAGAACACGAAACGGCTCGGTGGATTTTCCCGCTCCGGGAAGGTCTGGTCGAGAAGATCAAACCATTT
>Ga0209254_10000574_pt1 | contig 30476 bp, 31 predicted proteins | sample FrelakmetDIP11DI_FD_187148 | JGI IMG/M metagenome (GOLD analysis project Ga0209254, IMG submission 187148) | Freshwater lake sediment microbial communities from the University of Notre Dame, USA, for methane emissions studies - DIP11 DI (SPAdes)... | ecosystem: Environmental > Aquatic >... | reverse complement strand
ACTGCGGCAGCCAGGCTGTGCGGCTGCCCGCCGAGTTCCGCTTCAATGCCGAGGAGGTCTACATCCGTCGCGACGAGGTGACAGGCGACGTCATCCTGTCGGTCGAGCCGGTGCGCACGTGGGCGGACTTCATGGCCCTGCGCGGCCGGCTCGCGGGCGTTCCCGACGACTTCATGCGCGATCGGGGGCAGGGGACCGAGACGCGCGATCCGTACGCCGACACCGACGCCTGATCGCGCCGGTCATGCCGCTGCGCATGCTCGACACGAACATCGCCAGCGCGGCGATCCGGGGCCATACCGCCATCGACGAGCGCTTGCGCGCGCTGCCCGCCGGCGCGTGGTGCATCTCGGCGGTGACGCGCGCGGAGTTGCGCTTCGGCGTCGAGCGGCGGCCGCACGCGCTGCAGCTGATGCAACTCGTCAACGCCTTCCTCTTGGTGGCGCCGGCAGTCCCTTGGGACAGCGGCGCCGCGGACGCGCACGGGCGCCTGCGTGCGCAGCTCGAGGCCTCCGGGAAGCGCATCGGCGACTTCGACGAGATGATCGCAGCCCATGCGCTCACGCTGGGCGCGGTGCTGGTCACCGACAACACCCGCCACTTCCGGCAGGTCAGGAGCCTCGAGCTCGAGAACTGGCTGCGCTGAAAGTAGGGTCAGACTCGACTTTCGCGTGCGCGTGCCGAGTGGTGCCGCCTTGCCTCAGGAAAGTCGAGTCTGACCCTACTTTCAGTCGCGCTGCAGCGTCCACGCCGCCGCGACCCACGTCCCCACGCCCAGCGCAGCCAGCGTCACGCCGACCTGCGGCAGCGAGAGCGGGTGCGTGGCGAGCAGGCGGAAGGCCTCGCGGCCGACGTCGAGCGCAACGCCGGGAAGCGCGAGCGCCATGCCGGCTGCAGCAGCCACCCAGATCGCCGCCACGGCGGGACGACGCCAGCGCGGCACGATCTCCATCGCGGCAGGCAACGCGGCCATCACGCGCGCCGTGAAGCCCGCATCGTCGAGATACTCGTCGCGGTGCTCGCGCGCCTCGCGACGCAGCGCCTGCTCGACCCAGTCGTCGGGCTCGCGCGGATCGGGAGAGGTGTCGGCGGTCATGGTTGCGGCGCCCAGGCGGCCAGCGCCAGCTTGAGCTTCTGCTTGCCGCGCAGGATGTGCGTCTTCACGGTGCCGATCGGCATGCCGAGCACGTACGCGGCTTCCTCGTGCGACAGGTCGTTATGGTAGCACTGCACGATCGCGGCCCTCTCGCCTTCCGAGAGCGCGGCCATCGCGCGCTCGAGGTCCATCTTAAGCGCGCTGCCGCGCGCGTGGTCGGGCGTGGCCTCGCCGAGTGCTGCGGCCATCGCTTCGTCGTCGCCATCGCCGCCCGCGTCGCCCAGCAGCTCCTCCTTGCGCTTGCGCGCGTCGGCGAGCCAGCAGTTCGTCGCGATGCGATACAGCCAGGTGGAGAAGCGCGCTTCCTGGCGGAACGACTTCAAGTGGCGCCATGCGAGCACAAAGGTCTCCTGGGCGAGGTCGTCGGCTAGCGCGTGGTTGCCGGCTGTGAGCTTGCGCAGGCACGCGCGGACCGATGACTGGTGGCGGCGCACGAGTTCGGCGAACGCGTGGCGGTCGTCCTGGACGAGCGCGCGGGCAATCAGCGCTGCGTCCGAATCCGGCGGCGACGCCATCAGGGCGCCGTGCGGTGGCTCGCGTGGCCCGTCGCTACGCGGCTCCCGGCGGCCCGCCGGCGCTATCGCGCGCTCCGCTTCCCGGCCGCTGCTCGAGATACCAGAGCACCGTGTAGCCGATGCCAAGGAACAGCAGGACCAGGCCGAAGCCGTTCGCCGTGTCGCCCTCGAGCAGCGGCCACAGCGTGAGGCCGAGGCCCACGCCGCCGATCAGCACGCCCTTGCGCAGGTCGGACCACGCCGCGCTCTTGCGCAGTGCCTTCGCCTGCTCGTAGAGCGGCGCGGTGGGCGGCAGGTTCTGCAGCGCCGGCCCGGCCCGGCCGCTGGCTATCGCCGCCATCGCGTCGGCCGACGGTACGGCGCCGCGCTCGGCGAGCTTCAGCATCGTCTCGTTCATCATTCGCGTGCGGCGCACCTTGTACCAGACCAGCAACACGATCACGATCAGCGGCACGACGAACACCAGCGCGGTCACCATGAACACGAGCCCGGCAAGCCACGGCGCCTGCTCGACAAACTGCTCGAACGAGTCGAAGTCGTGGTCTCCGACGATCACGTGCCGGTCGCCATCCTTGCCGGCGCCCTTGCGCACGCGCACGCCCCGCTGGTCGATGGTGATCTCGGCGTCGACGACGCGGTCCTGCGGGCCGGCGCCCGCGTCGGCCTTGGCCGGTGGCGTTGCGCCAGGCTGCGCCGCGGGAGGCACGGGCGGGGCCGGTTGGGCGTGCGCCTCGGAGACCAGCGCCGCCCGCAGCACGGCCTCGGGGCCGGCAGGCGCCGGCCGCGGCGATGAAGGTGCTACCGCCAGAGCCGCAACGAGGCCTGCCACCAAGGCGGCCGCGAGCACAAGCCGGCGGGAAGTCCGGCGGCGGCGGATGGGTTGTTGTTCGATCATCGGGACTCCCTGTCAGGTTCAGTTGCCCGTTGGATGCGGCGCGGCATGCCGGCGGATTCGCCGCCGCGCTTCAGGATGATGGGCCGCCCGGCGGTCCCCGGGGGCATCCGAGCGGCCCCGGAGTGCGGGGTGCGCGTTCGGAGCTGCGTGCTATTATCCTTGCCACTCAATAACATCGCGCGAGTACCTCGCGCAATTGACCAACCTCCGATGGCCCGACCGCCCGCCCTGCCGGGCCTTCGCCACAGCCTTCTCCGGCCCGCTCGCCGGCTTGCAGGCGTTGTCCTGGCCGCGCTCGTTGTATTGCACACCGCGCTGCCCGCCACCGCGCAGGGTCAGGCGCAGTCGGCCTCTCCAAGCGTGCCGGCGACATCCGATACGGTCACGCTGAACTTCGTCAACGCCGACATCGACGCGGTGGTGAAGGCCGTCGCCGAAATCACCGGCCGCAACTTCGTCGTCGACCCTCGCGTCAAAGGCACGGTCAACATCGTCTCCTCGCGGCCCGTGCCGCGCAACCTCGTCTACCCGACGCTGCTCTCCGCGCTGCGCCTGTCGGGCTACGCCGCCGTCGAGGGCGAGGGCGTGGTGAAGATCGTACCCGAGGCCGACGCGAAGACGCAGGGCGATTCCGTGGGCCGCGGCAGCGGCGACCGGCTGGTGACGCAGGTCATCGTGCTGCGCAACGAGTCGGCCGCGTCGCTGGTCAACGTGCTGCGCCCACTGATCACGCCCAACAACACGATCGCCGCGTATCCGGCGAGCAACGCGCTGGTCATCACCGACTATGCGAGCAATCTGCGGCGCATCGAGCGCATCGTCGCCTCGCTCGACCAGCCGGACCGCTCCGAGCCGCTCGTCGTGCCGGTGAAGCACGCCTCGGCGATCGACGTCGCCACGCTGGTCAACCGCCTGCTCGCCGAGCCCGCCGCGCAGGGCGCGCCGGTCGACGCGCAGTCGCGCGTCACGCTCGTACCAGATGCGCGCAGCAACTCCATCCTCGTGCGCAGCGACAACGCCGGCCGCGCGGCGCGGGTGCGCAGCCTCATCGAGCAGCTCGACACGCCGGGACGGCCGGGCGGCAACCTGTTCATCGTGTACCTCAAGAACGCCGAGGCGGCGAAGGTGGCGCAGACCCTGCGCGCGCTGCTGACCGGCGGCAGCGACGCCACGCCGGCGCCGGCGTCGGGCTCGCTCGCACCGTCGGGAGCGTTCGCCATCGGTGGCGCACAAGGCGCACCGGGAGCGCAGTCCGCGCCGCCGCCGTTGCCGTTCTCGCCGCCATCGTCCGCGCAGGGCGGCTCGTTCAGCGCGAACGGCGTGACGGTGCAGGCCGACGTCGCCAACAACGCGCTGCTCGTGATGGCGCCGGAGCCGGTCTACAACAACCTGCGCGCGATCATCGAGAAGCTCGACGTGCGCCGCGCGCAGGTCTACGTCGAGGCGCTGATCGTCGAGGTGTCGGCGGACAAGGCCGCCGAGCTGGGCATCCAGTGGCAGGCCTTGTCCGGCTACAACACGACCGGCACGCGCGTGCTCGGCGGCACCAACTTCACGCCGCGCGGCGCGGGCACGAACATCATCGACGTGTCGGTGAACCCCGGCACGGTGGCGCCCGGCCTCAACCTCGGCGTGATGCGCGGCATCGTCAACATCCCCGGGCTGGGCACGATCACCAACCTCGCGTTCCTCGCCCGCGCACTCGAGACCAACGTCGGCGCCAACATCCTGTCCACGCCCGCGCTGATGACGCTGGACAACGAGGAGGCGCGCATCATCGTCGGCCAGAACGTGCCGTTCGTGACCGGCTCGTACGCAACGACAGGCAACACGTCGACGGTGACGCCGTTCCAGACGATCGAGCGCCGCGACGTGGGGCTGGTGCTGCGCGTGAAGCCGCAGATCACCGAGGGCGGCACGGTGCGGCTGTCGATCTACCAGGAGGTCTCGCGCGTGCTGGAGGTGAGCACGACCACCGGCATCATCCTGTCCAAGCGCGCGCTGGAGTCGCACGTCGTCGTCGACGACAGCAACATCGTGGTGCTGGGCGGGCTGATCGAGGACCGCATGATTGACGGCACCGACAAGGTGCCGGTCGCCGGCGACATCCCGCTAGCAGGCCAGCTGTTCCGCTACGACGCGCGGCGGCGCGAGAAGACGAACCTGATGGTGTTCCTGCGGCCGACGATCGTGCGCGGCGTGCAGGACGGCCGCGAGGTCACCTCGGAGCGCTACGACTACCTGATGCTCGAACAGATGCGCAACGCGGTCGGGCCGCTGCCTTTCTGGCACGACCCGACACAGCCGCAGCTGCCGCCGCCGGGCATGATGCCCGGCCAGATCGGGTCCACCGCGCCTTCCGTGCCGGCGCGGCCGCATCCGCTCGCGCCGCTGGCGCCGATGTTCCAGGCGCCGCCACCCGCGGACCCGGTGCCTGCGCCGGCGCCCCTTCCGGCGCCGCCGACGGTCCCGAATCCCGCGCTGCCGCTGCCGCGGTAGCCGGCGGCCTCGCCCATGGCCGAGCCGCCACGCATCGCCTACGCTTTCGCGAAGGCGCACGGCGTGCTGCCGCTCGGCAACGAAGGCGAGGCGGTCGTCGTGCTGGTGCGCCCCGACGCAACGGTCGACGGCATCGCCGAGGCGCGGCGCGTGCTGCAGCGACCGCTGATCACGCGAGCGGTCGATGCCGATCGCTTCGCCTCGGAGCTCGCGCGAGCCTACAACGACGGCGGCGGCGCGGCGACGACTATGCAGGAGGAACTCGCGCGCGACGACCTCGCGCGGCTGATGCAGGACGTCCCGGCAGCAGCTGACCTGCTCGCCGACGAGGCCACGCAGCCGGTGATCCGCATGGTCAACGCGCTGCTGCTGCAAGCGCTGGCCGAGCGCGCCTCCGACCTGCACTTCGAGCCCTACGAAAGCCGCGCGGTGGTGCGCTTCCGCGTCGACGGCGTGCTGCGCGACGTCGTCGAGCCGCCGCGCGCGCTGCACGCCGCACTGGTGTCGCGCCTCAAGATCATGGCGAGCCTCGACATCGCCGAGAAGCGCCTGCCGCAGGACGGGCGCATGGCGGTGAAGCTCGGCGGCCGCAGCGTCGACGTGCGCGTTTCCACGCTGCCGACCGGCCCCGGCGAGCGCGTGGTGCTGCGGCTGCTCGACCGCGACGCCGCACGGCTCGACCTCGCTGCGCTCGGCATGAGCGAGGCCACGAGCGCTCGCGTCGACCGCATCATCCGCGAGCCGCACGGCATCCTGCTCGTCACCGGGCCCACGGGCTCGGGCAAGACGACCACGCTCTACGCGGCGCTGTCGCGGCTGCCGCGCGGCAGCGTCAACATGATGACCGTCGAGGATCCGATCGAGTACGCGCTCGACGGCGTGGCGCAAACACAGGTCAACCCGCGCATCGAGCTCGACTTCGCGCGCAGCCTCCGCGCGATCCTGCGCCAGGATCCGGACGTGATCATGATCGGCGAGATCCGCGACCTCGAGACCGCGCAGATCGCCGTGCAGGCCTCGCTCACCGGCCACCTCGTGCTCGCGACGCTGCACACGAACGACGCCGCGAGCGCGGTCACGCGGCTGGCCGACATGGGCGTGGAGCCGTACCTGCTGTCCTCGTCGCTGCTCGGCGTGCTGGCGCAGCGGCTGGTGCGCACACTGTGCCCGGCGTGCCGCGAGGCGGTCGTCCCCGACGACGCGGAACGCGCGCTGCTCGCCGGCCTGGGTGGCGCAACGCCTGCGCGCATCTTCCGGCCGCGCGGTTGCGCCGCCTGCAACGGGAGCGGCTATCGCGGCCGCACCGGCATCTACGAGCTGATGCTCGTCGACGATGCCATGCGACGCGCCATCCACGCCCGCGCCGACGAGGGCGCGGTCCGCGCGGCGATGCGCGCGGCAGGCGGCCTAACGCTACGCGAGGACGGCGCGCGCTGGCTCGCCGACGGCACGACGTCGCTCGCTGAGCTCGTGCGCGTGACGCGCGACGGCTGAGATCTTCCTGTCTGCGATGCCGGCATTCCGGTACGAGGCGGTCGACGCGGCAGGCAAGATCGCACGCGGCGTCGTCGAGGCGGATACGCCGCGCGGCGCGCGCGACCGCCTGCGCGCGCAGGGGCTGACGCCGACCGCCGTCGACGAGACGCTCGCAGCCGGCGCACCCGGCCCTGGCCGCTGGTCCGCGGCGGACACGGCGATGTTTACGCGCCAGTGGGCCACGCTCACGCAGTCGGGCATGCCCGCCGACCAGGCGCTCGCGGCGGTTGCGGAGCAGGCGGATGCGCCGCGCGTGCGCAAGGTGGTCGAGGCGCTGCGCGGCCACGTCGCGTCGGGCGAGTCGCTGCCTGCGGCGCTCGGCCGCTTTCCGCGCAGCTTCCCTGCGCTGTATCGCGGGCTCGTCGGCGCCGGGGCCGAGAGCGGCAGGCTCGGCGACGTGCTGTCGCGGCTGGCCGACTACCTCGAGGCGCGGCAGGCGCTGCGGCAGAAGTTCGCCACGGCGCTCATCTACCCGGCGCTGGTCACCGCGGTGGCGCTTGGCGTGATCGCCGTGCTGCTCGTCTACGTCGTGCCGCAGGTCGTGGCGGTCTACGAGCAGAGCCGGCAGACGCTGCCGTGGCTCACACGCGCGCTGATCGCGACGTCCGCGTTCTTTCGCGCGACCGGCTGGCTGTGGCTGCTCGCGCTCGCGGTGCTGGCGATCGTCGCCACGGTCGCGCTGCGCCGGCCGGCGATCCGCGCGCGCTGGCACGCGCTGCTGCTGCGCGTCCCCGGCGTGGGCCGGCTCGCCGGCAGCCTCGACTGCGCGCGCTTCGCGAGCACGCTTGCCATCCTGGTCGCCAGCGGCACGCCGTTGCTGCGTGCGATGGATGCCGCTGCTGGCGTGGTTCGCCTGCGCCCGGTCGCGGACGCAGCGGGTGCGGCTGCCGCGATGGTGCGCGAAGGCGCGCCGCTGGCGCGAGCACTCAAGGAGCAAAGGCTGTTTCCGCCAGTGCTCGTCCACCTCGTCGCCAACGGCGAGCAGACGGGGCGGCTGGCGCCGATGCTCGAGCGCGCCGCGGGCGAGCTGGAGCGCGATGCCGAGACGCGGCTGACCTGGCTCGCCGCGCTGCTGCAGCCGGCACTGATCGTGCTGATGGGCGCGATCGTGCTGGTGCTGGTGCTCGCGGTAATGTTGCCGATCGTGTCGATGAACCAGCTCATCCGCTGACCAGGAGAAACGCGATGAATCGCTCGATGCTCGCTGCCGCCGTCTGTGCCGCCATGCTGTTTCCCGCCACGCTGCTGGCCGCAGGCAACGAGGCGAAGGGTACTTTCGTCTACAAGGGCAAGACGGTGACGCTCAAGCACGCCTACCTGATCACAGGGCCGGACGCCGTCACGAAGCAGCCGATCCGGCGCGTGATCCTGTCGCCCGTCGATCTCTCCACGGCGATGGCCAAATGCGCGAGGATGATGTGCACGGACGGCAGCGTGGACGAGGGCCTGTCGCTGAATTTCGAGGGCGGCCCGCGCCTCTTCTACTGGCTGGTGATGGACGGGCAGAGGGTCCAGTACTCGGGCACCGAGCCAGTCAAGTCGTTCGTCGCGTCGGCCGACGACGCGAAGCGCATGGCCGGCAAGCTCGTCTTCGACAAGACCGCCTCCGGTGGCCCGAAGGTCGACGTCGAGTTCGACGCGGCGCTGGTCAAGGAGCTGACCGCCCCGTGAGGACCGTGACCATGGTCGCCGTCGCGTGCGTGGTGCTCGCCGCCACGCCCGGCGTGCTGTTGCAGGCGCGGGCGCAGTCGCAGGACGTCCGCGCCATCCAGGCACGCGAGGCGCAGAAGACCGACGAGCGCACGCTCGCCTACCTGGAGCGCTTCCGCGCCGCGTTGATCGCGAAGGCCGGACCCGATCCGCTGCTGTCGGCGCTGGTGTTCGACGAGCAGGAAGGGCAGGCGCTCGTACACGCATCACCCAATGCGGCCGCCGAGCATCTGATCTGGCAGCAGGGGGCGTGGATATCGACCGACGGCCGCCAGCTTCGGCCCTGGGCCCCGGAGGCCGACCCGGTCCGTGCACGCTTTCGCCTGTCCGCAGTGACGCAGGCGTTCATCCGCGAGCGCATGCGCGCCCACCGCGCCCAGGCTGCGCGGGCGGCAGATCACCTCGGGCCGATCCGCGTGGGCTACTTCGGCAAGCCGTTCGAGCGCCTGATCGTGGAGATGCAGGTGGCGAGCATGGCGACTTTCGGGCTCTCGTCCGTGCAATTCGACCTGGCCACCGGCGCGAGCGTGGACGTCGCCGGCGCGATCACGCAGGCGCAGGCGCAGCGCGCCGAGGACACCGCCAAGGAGAAGGCCGCGTGGGCCGCGGTCGCGCACCGCAAGCTGGTGCTGGAGGCCCCCGCGATCCTCGCGCAGTTCCGCCGCGAGATCGGCCCGGCGCGCCTGATGGCGGTGTACTTCAAGCGCGACCAGGCCACCTTCGTGCAGGCGGACGGGGCGATGATCGACTACGACAAGCGCGGCCGCTTCGTGCGTCGTCCCGCCCCGTACGACCGCGGTTGGCTGTGCAACGAGGGCTTCGACGACGGCGCGATCGACTGGAGCAGTTTCCCGTCGCTGGTGGAGCGCGCGATGCTCGCCGCGTCGCTGGACGAGGAAGATCGCGACCACGCCGAAGTCGACGTGGAGCGCCCTCGCGAGTGCAGGCCGGTCAACATCGAGATTCGCTTCGCCAACTACAAGGCGCCCCAGCCTTCGGTGTCGTTCGACGCGTCCGGCCGGCGGAAGAGCCGGTAGGCGGGTCCTTCAGGCGGCCGCCCGGTGGCGCTTCAGCGCCCACGCGACCGCATCGCGCACCAGCGGCGAGCCATCGTCCTCTCGCGCCTGCAGCGCAGCGACGACAGTCGGTGCGGACGGCGCGTTGCCCAGCGCGACCGCAACGTTCGACAGCCACTTGTCGTAGCCGATGCGGCGGATGGCGCTGCCTTCCATGCGCTGCTCGAATTGCTCGCGCGTCCAGGCGAACAGGTCGACGAGCTTCGCATTGTCGAGTCCGTGGCGCACGTTCGCGAAGTCTGGCAATGCAGCCGCCTGCGCGAACCTGTTCCATGGGCAGACGAGCTGGCAGTCGTCGCAGCCGTAGATGCGGTTGCCGATCGCGGGCTTGAGGTCATCGGGTATCGGATCCTTCAACTCGATGGTCAGGTAGGAGATGCAGCGCCGCGCGTCGAGCTCGTAGGGGCCGACGATCGCGCCGGTAGGGCAGGCGTCGAGGCAGGCCGTGCACGAACCGCAATGCGCCGTCGTCTCCCGCGTGACCGGCAGCGGCAGATCGACGTAGATCTCGCCCAGGAAGAACAGCGAGCCTTCGCGCGTGAGCAGCAGCGTATGCTTGCCGCGCCAGCCGGTGCCCGCGTTCGCGGCGAGTGCCACTTCCATCACCGGCGCGCTGTCGGTGTACACGCGCCAGCCGAACGGGCCGACCTCGTCCTCGATGCGGCGGGCCAGCGCCGCAAGCCTCGCGCGCAGCACCTTGTGGTAGTCGCGGCCCAGCGCGTAGCGCGAGACATACGCACGCTGCGCGTCGGCCAGCACCGCGGTCGCGTCGCGTGCATGGGCGGGCCAGTAGTCGAGGCGAGCGGTGATCACGCGCAACGTCCCGGGCACGAGGTCAGCGGGGCGCGAGCGGAGCGTGCCGTGCCGCGCCATATAATCCATCCGCCCGTGACGGCCCGCGTCGAGCCACGCGGCCAGGCGCGCTTCCTCGGCGGCGAGGTCGGTGTCCGCGATGCCGACGGCCGCGAAGCCCAGTTCGCGGCCCCACGCGACGATGCGCTGCGCGAGCGACGTCCAGTCGCGCTCGGCTGGCTTGTCCGGAGAGTCCACCTGCATGATGCAAGCCTACCCGACGCGCCCCATCGCGCCGCCCCGATGACCACGCTGGCCATCGCGCTTGCCGATGCGGAGGCGACGCAGCGCGCCGGCTCCGCACTGGGTGCGGCGCTGGCGCCGGGCATGGTCGTGACGCTGGCCGGCGATCTGGGCGCCGGCAAGACGACGTTCGCGCGCGGCGTGTTGCGTGGCCGAGGCTGGACGGGCCCGGTGAAAAGCCCCAGCTTCGTACTGGTTGAACATTACCCGCTTTCGAACTTATACTTGTATCATTTTGATTTCTATCGGTTCGACGATTCGTCGGAATGGGATGATGCGGGCATCGCCGAATGCTTCCGCGACGACAGCGTTTGTCTCGTCGAATGGCCGGGGCGTGTTGCCGAGCGACTGCCGCCCGCGGACGTTGCTATCGCGCTCGCGCTCGCCGAGCCGGGCAGGGAGGGCCGACGCCTTGAAGCTGTCGCGACGACACAGGCTGGCGAGCGATGCCTGACCGCGCTCGCGGAGGCGATGAACGTCGCGCGCTGACGCGCGCAGGGATCGCGCGCCGACGCGCGCTGCGCTGGCTGGTGGTGCCCGCGTCCGGGCTCGCGCTGCCGCGGGCATTCGCCAACGCGGCGCAGGTCGCTTCGGCGCGCCTGTGGCCGGCGCAGGAATACACGCGGGTGATCCTCGAGGCGCGCGCCCCGATCGCGCACCGGCTCGTCACGCTGCGCGACCCGTACCGTCTGGTGCTCGATCTCGACGGGATGGACCTCACGCCGGAGCTCGCGCGGCTCGCGACCGCCGTGGCGGGCGAGGATCCCTACGTCGCCAACGTACGCTTCGGCCGCGTAACCGCGTCGTCGCTGCGCGTCGTCCTCGACCTCAAGTCCGAGGTCGAAACGCAGGTCTTCCAGCTGGCGCCGGTTGCGGAGTACGGGCACCGCCTCGTGGTCGATCTCTACCCGCTCAATCCGGTCGACCCGCTGATGGCGCTGCTCAAGCGCGACGAAGCGCGGCTGGCTGCGGAGCCGCCGCCATCCCCCGGCAAGCCCGGCCGCGCGGGTGCCGCGCGCAGCCGTTCGTTGATCGTGGCGATCGATCCGGGCCACGGCGGCGAGGATCCGGGCGCGATCGGCCCGCGCGGCACCTACGAGAAGCACGTCGTGCTGGCGATCAGCCGCAAGCTCGCACGCATGCTCGACGCCGAGCCGGGCATGCGCGCAGTGCTCACTCGCGACGCCGACTACTTCGTGCCGCTCGCCCAGCGCGTGGCCAAGGCCCGCCGCGTGCAGGCCGACCTGTTCGTGTCGATCCACGCCGACGCCTTCCGCGAGCCGCACGCCCGCGGCTCGTCGGTGTTCGCGCTCTCGGAAAACGGGGCGACGTCGGCGGCCGCGCGCTGGCTGGCGCAGAAGGAGAACGACGCCGACCGCATCGGCGGCGTCAATCTCGACCGCGTCGACCGCAGCATCGCGCGCACGTTGCTCGACCTCTCGCAGGCCGCGCAGATCAACGACAGCCTCAAGGCCGGCCGCCACGTCCTTGCGGGGCTGGCCGGGCACAACGCGCTGCACAAGAGCGCCGTCGAGCAAGCCGGGTTCGCCGTGCTGAAGGCGCCCGACATGCCGTCGATCCTCGTCGAGACGGCGTTCATCAGCAATCCCGACGAGGAGGCGAAGCTGCGCAGCGAACGCCACCAGCAGCGCTTCGCCGAGTCCATCGGCGAGGGCGTGCGGCGCTACTTCGCCGGCAATCCGCCGCTGGCCGCCCGCGGCTGAAAGTGGGGTCAGACTCGATTCTCCCCGGCTGTCGACCCGGCGGTCGGCAACGCCTCCGGGAGAATCGAGTCTGACCCCACTTTCGCGTCGGAAAGTAGGGTCTGACCCTACCGGGTAACATTCGCGCATGCTGCGCTTCTTCGTCCTCTTCATCGCGATCCAGGCCCTGCTGTTCGGCTTCGAGCTGACGCCGTGGGCGCAGGCGCACTTCGTCGAGCCGTGGACCGGCGCCTTGGCCGCGATCTCGTCCTGGCTCGTCACCGTGTTCGACCCGAGCGTCATGGCGATCGGCAAGATCATGCGCAGCACCCAGAACGGCTTCGCGGTGTCGATCGAGGCGGGCTGCAACGGCGTCGAGGCGACGATCGTGCTGGTGGCCGCGATCCTCGCCTTCCCCGCGCCATGGAAGCACAAGCTGGCCGGGCTCGCCGCTGGCATCGTCGCCGTGCAGGGACTCAACGTCGTGCGCGTGATCAGCCTGTTCTATCTGGGCCAGTGGAACCGCGAGTGGTTCGAGTGGGCGCACCTCTACGTCTGGCAGGCGCTCATCATGCTGGACGTGCTCGTGGTGTGGCTGATCTGGGTGCGCACGCTGCCGCGCGGCAACGGGGGCGGGCCGACCCCACCGCCGGCGCTGGCCGCGGCATGACAGCGGCGGCGCAAGCCGGGTTGCCGCGCTTCGTGCTGCTCACGCTCGCGTGGCTGCCGGTCACGTTCGCCGTGTGGTACTTCGCCGCGCCGATCCTGCTCTACCCGGCGTTCGCGCTCGCCGAAGCGGTGCTGCGCTTCGGCTTTGCCGACCTCGTCCGCGCCGTCAGCATGGACGGCTCCACGGCCGTCGTGCTGACCACGCTGAAGCCGGGGCAGGCGGCCGCCGGAGGGCAGGTGAGCGTCGACGTCAACCTGCTGCTCTACTCGTTCGGCATGCCGATGTTCGCCGCGCTGGTGCTCGCCGCGCGCGAGGCGCACTGGCCGCGGGTGCTCGCCATCGGCCTCGCCGCCATGCTGCCCTTCGTCGCGTGGGGCGTGGTCGCCGACTTCCTGCGCAACGTCGCGATCACCGCGGGTCCTGCGATTGCCTCGCAGACCGGGTTCACGCAGGGGCAGCGCGAGACGATCGTATTCGCCTACCAGTTCGGCACGCTGATCCTGCCGACCGTGGTGCCGGCGGCGGTCTGGGTGCTCACGCACCGCCCCTTCCTCGAGAGGCTGCGAACGAGCCGCTAGCGATCGCGCAGTACCTTGCGCTGCACCTTCCCGGTCGTGGTCATCGGCAGCGCGTCGATGAACTCGACGTGCTTCGGCACCTCGTAGGGCGCCAGCGTTCGGCGCACGTGCTCCTGCAGCGCAGCGACCAGAGCGTCGGAGGCGACGTGCCCCGGCGCGAGCACCACGAACGCCTTGACGACGTTGCCGCGCATCTCGTCGGGAGCGGGGACCACTGCCGCATTGGCGACGGCCGGATGGCGCACGAGGCAGTTCTCGATTTCGGAGGGGCCGATGCGGTAGCCGGCGACCTTGAACACGTCGTCGGCGCGGCCCTGGTACCAGAGGTAGCCCTCCGCATCCATCGTCGCGATGTCGCCCGTGCGGCACCAGTCGCCGCTGAACTTGCGGCGCGTGCCTTCGGCGTTGTTGTAGTAGCCGAGAAAGAACACCGGGTCGGGCGTGCCGTCCGGCGCGATGCGGTGCACCGCGACGTCGCCCGGCTCGCCGCGCGCCACCTCCCGCCCGTCGTCGCCGATGACTGCGATGCGGTGGCCGGGGTAGGGACGCCCCATCGACCCCGGCAACGCCGGCCAGTGCGCCTGCGAGTTGCCGACGATGTAGTTCATCTCGGTCTGGCCGAACATCTCGTTGACAGTCGCGCCAAGCGCCGCGCGCGCCCACTCGAAGACTGTCGTTCCGAGTGACTCGCCCGCGCTCATGATGCTGCGCAGGTTCACGTCGAAGTGCGTGCGCGGCTCCGGGAACGCCTTCATCATCATCTTGAGCGCGGTGGGAAACAGGAACGCGTTGCGCACCTGGTAGCGCTCGATGAGGCGCAAGGCCCGCTCCGGATCGAAGCGACCGCGGTAGCCGACGATCGGCTGGCCGAAGTACAGCGTCGGCAGCAGCGCGTCCATCAGGCCGCCGGTCCACGCCCAGTCGGCCGGCGACCAGAACACGTCGCCGGCCTGCGGGTAGCCGTCGTGCGAGTAGATGAAGCCCGGCAGGTTGCCGATCAGGCACGAGTGCGGCATCAGCGCGCCCTTCGGCGGGCCCGTGGTGCCGCTGGTGTAGATGATCAGCGCGGGGTCGGTCGGCTGCGTCGACACCGGCGCGAAGTGCCGCGATGCACGCTCGAGCAGCGGGCCAAGCGGCGTCACGAACGCTTCGTTCGCTCCGGCCACGCCGATCACGTGCGCCAGCGCGGGCAGGCGCGCGCGCAGCGGCGCGAGATTGGGCAGCGACTGCGGATCGACGAAGGCGACTTTCGCGCCGCTATCGGCAAGGCGGAATTCGAGAGCGTCGGGGCCGAACAGAAACGACAGCGGGACGGCGATCGCGCCGAGCTTGTACGTCGCGAAGTGCGCGACGATCGTCTCCGGCCGCTGGGGCAGGATCAGCGCGACCGCGTCGCCGCGGCCGATGCCCAGCGCCGCGAGTGCATTGGCCAGCCGGTTCGCCTGCTGCTCCAGGTCCCAGTACGTGTACGCCGCGGTGGCACCGGACTCGTCCTCCCAGTACAACGCGAACCGCGTCCGGTCTGCGGCCCAGCGTCCACAGGCGGCCTCACCGATGTTGAACGCGGCGGGGACGTCCCAGCGCCAGGCGGCGTGGAGGTCGGCGTAGCGGTCGGGGGAAAGCACGGGGCGGAGGAGGAGGGGCGAGCGTGCCCTCGCGAATGCTAACGCGGACGCGACGCGTTGCGACAACTCTGCGTGTCAGCCAGGAGCCGGCGAGAGCCCGCGGGCGTCAGCCCGCGTGCACAGGTGGCAAGACCGTCTCCCCCTCGATCGGCTCGATCGCCGCCCACACCCACTCGGGCTGCTGCTCGAGCAGCCGCCCGAGTCGCAGGCGCGTCGACGTGCGCGGGGCCAGCATCTTCACGCGCCGCGACGGCTGGTACTCGATCGCGGGCAGGATCAGCGACTGGATCGTCGTGTCCGAACCGCGCTTGCGCAAGCAAAGGAACAGCCCCGGAAACGTGCGGCCGTTGACCGTCGTGGCTTCGCCGTCGACCGCGTAGTCGGCCTCGGCCGCCTTGCGCTGCTCGACCAGGTCCACGCCCACGACCTGGTGGGCGATGACCTGCATGCCGATTTCGGCGCGATCCGACGTCAGGCGGCGCATGCGCCGCACGATGCCGATCGCCCAGTCCTTCTGTCCGTGCGAGCGCAGGCCCACGACCTTGCCCAGCGTCACGGCGTTCGCAACGACCATTGGCGCGATCAGCCGGAAGCCGGTCTGCGAGACGTCCTTCACCTCCCACGGGCCGCCGGGCGTGGTGTGCGTCGCGAGGCGGCGGCGCGACTGCTCGGCGATGCGGTCCGCTTCGTTGCGAACGCGGCCGAACGTGGCCAGCTCCATCGTGCCGCCGTAGTTCTGGCCGAGGTCGGCGTGCAGCACCGGGTTGCGCTCTTCCTCGCGAAGGTAGGCAGCGAGATTGGCGAAGCCGACGACCGCGTCGACGGTGCCGGCGGCCGCCTGGCGCTCGCCACGGCGCGCGAACGGGCGGAAATCCGGGTCGGCCTGCGTGGCGAGCTTCTGCAGCAGCGCGAGCTGCTCGCTGCGCTTGGGCGTGCGCTCGGAGAGCGGCTGCGTGCGGATCTTCTGCTCGAGCACGACGATGTGCTGCAGCAGCACCGCGTGCAGGGGGCGCGTGTCGAGGAACAGCACGCGGCCCTCGAGCGGGGCGGGCAAGCGGCGCCTGAGCCCCTCGCGGCCGGCGAGGTCGACGTAGAACGACGACAGCGTGGTGGGCTCGAGCGTCAGGCGCAGCGACTGGCACCAGCCGTCGAGCTCGTCGGCGACGTACTCGAGGTGGCGCGGCGTCGTGTTGCCGCCATGCACCAGCTGCAGCACCAGCACCAGCAGGTACTCGTACTCGATCGTCGTCGTGCCCCCGGAAGCGTCCAGCGCAAGGCTGGCGCGTTCGATCTTGCGCGAGAGCGCCAGCGCGAACAGCGTGTGCAGCTCCGACCATTTCGCCGGGATCCACGGCTCGTAGCGGTACAGGCGGACCTTGGCGTCGGAGCCCAGGTGCTTCACCTGCCGCGCGATCAGTTCGGGTAGCATCTGCTGCCACTTGCCCGAGACTGTGTGCGTCGAAATGTCGCGGCCGAACGCCTGGTAGGCGAGCAGGAACGCCTGCGCGAGGTCGAACAGCGCCGACCAGAGCTGGTTCTCGATGCGCGAGCTGCGGTTCGAGTGCTCGATGTACTGTGTGGTCAGCGCGCTGCGCAGGTTGGCCGTGTGGGCGTCCAGCGCGAACACAGCCTCCAGCTGCGCGGGGGAGCGCCGCGTCGAGCGATCGGCCACGCGGCCGAGCTCGGTGAGCAGCGCGGCGTGGAGCGCGAGCGGATCCTGCTCCGGCAACGCGGCCAGCCAGCGCTGCGCCGTCCGGGCGTCGGACAGCGGATCCGTCGTCTTGCCGAAGCCGAACATCGATGCGATCGATCAGGGGTCCGAAGGGGTGGTACGGCGGGTCGCAAGAACCGGGCCGGAGGTCCGCTCGCGGGCCGCCGGCGCGGCTGCGGAGGGGGCCGGGGCGTCCGGATGATGGCGGAACGCCGGGGGCCGGACAAGCGCCGCTCGTCCAGCATGGCACGCAAAGTGCATCACAAGCCCGCACCAATGGGCCGGGTGTCCCTAGCGAACCGGCCGGGCCGACTCACCCTACTGCTGTGCACGACACCCTGCACGCCGCCACCTGCCGCACAACGTACAGGAAAGACGACGATGGGCATCCTCATCAAGGCGCCAACCCGGCTCCGCGACCCGTCCGTGACCCCCGTGGAAGCCAATGACGCATCCGCCGACACGACGGGCGCGCTGCACATCCGCGACGTCGTGCGGATCACCGGCCTGCGCCGGGAGCAGCTGTACATGTGGCAGCGGCGCTACGGCTTTCCGGCGCCGCTGCGCGATCCCTTCGGCGACCGGGTCTACCCGCCCGACCAGATCGCCCGCCTCAAGCTGATCAAGCAGTTACTCTCCGAGGGCTGGCGCGCCGGGGCCGTCGTGCCGCTCGCCGACAGCGCCTTGCAGTCGATGCTCGGCCTGACCGCCAGCGAGCCGGCGCCGTTGCCACCCGAGATCGAGGCCGCCGTCAGCCTGCTCGCCCAGCACCGCGTCGGCGAGCTGGTCAATCATCTCTCGAAGCTGCTGGTCGGACAGGGCCTGCGCAAGTTCCTCGAGCAGACGCTGATCCCCCTCAACGAAGCGGTGCACGAGCGCGTGGTGCGCGGCGAGATGCAGAACTTCCAGGAGCTGCGCTTCGCCGATCTGGCCCAGCGCCTGCTGCGCGACGTCACCCGGCTGGTGCGGCCGACGCGCGACGCGCGCCAGATCCTGCTGGCCACTCCGCCGAACGACCCCAACCAGCTGGGGCTCGCCATCCTCGAGCTGCTGCTGTTCACCGAAGGGATCAACTGCCTGTCGCTGGGCGCCGGCGTGCCGGCGCAGGAGATCGCCGGCGCGGCGAAGGCCTACAAGGTGCACCTGGTCGTGTTGCTGTTCGACCGCGGCATCTCGGGCAAGATCGCCGGCCAGGAGATCCGCGGCCTGCGCGGGGCAGTGTCGGCGGATCTGCCGGTCATCGTCAGTGGCCGGGCCGTGAACCTGCTCGCCAAGCCCATCCCCAGCGTGCGCACGGCGGCGGACTTCAGCTCGGTGATGAACACGATGCGCGAGCTGGGCGTGCTGCCGATGTCGCCGATGTCGCTCGTCGGCATGTTGCCGGACCCCCCGCCTCGGCGCTAATGTAGCGGGGTGATCCCCGCAAGCGACCCCGACGACGGCGCGGCGATCCCGCGCCGTCCTGCTTTCAGCCGCCTCGTCTGGCGCATCCTCGCGCTGATCGGCGCCGGGCTGGTCACGTGGCTGGTCCTGCGCGGATATCAGGATCCCGCGCTGATGCTGGAACTCGCCAATTGGCGGCTTTGCTGAACGGGGGCCTCGGCCGGGACGCGGCATGCTGAAGCTGTTCCGCGCGCTGGGCCTCATCGGAGCGGTGCTGCTCGGCGCCGCGCTGGCCATCGCCCCCGTGGCCGCCTTCGAGAACCGGATGACGGTTGTCTCCGCGCTCGGAATCGCCGGGATCGTCTTCCTGCTGCTGGCGTGGCTGGCGCGGCGTTTCGCGCCGCCGCCACTTCCAGGTCCGGACGACGATCCTTCAAAGTTGCGTTGAACAGGGCACGGGCCGCCGCTTGGCGCCCGGGGTTTTGTGTCGTTGCCCGCGGGCGCCGCCGGGCCGCCCCAAGGCGCCCGGGGTTTTGTGTCGCTGCCTGCGGGCGCCGCCGGGCCGCCGCTTGGCGCCCGGGGTTCTGTGTCGTTGCCTGCGGGCGCCGCCGGGCCGCCCCAAGGCGCCCGCGCACTTCGATCCTCGATGCAAAAGGCGCGACGCGACCCCACGCAAGCCAGCGAACGTACGATCGCCTTTTGCGTCGACTCAGGGCTCGTCGAGGAAGTCCTGCAGCTTGCGGCGGTCGCGCTTGGTCGGGCGGCCGTCGAGCCGAGGCCCGGCGGCAGCGGCCGCGCGCCGCTTCGCCACCTCGGCTTCGCGCGCGTTCGCGCTCGCTTGCGTCTCGCGGTAGAGCAATGCGGCATCCGTCGCCGAGCCGCGGCGCTCCGCCAGCGCCGTCACCTCGACGTCCCAGACCAGGGCTGCGCGGCGCACGGTCACGAGGTTGCCTACGCGCAGCGTGCGGGCCGGCTTCACGCGCTCGCCGTCGATGCGCACCTGCCCGGCCTCCACGGCTGTGGCGGCGAGGCTGCGCGTCCTGTAGAAACGCGCGGCCCACAGCCACTTGTCGATGCGCAGCTTCGGCTCGCCGCTAGGGGTCATCGTCCACGGCCCCGGCGTGGCGCATCCACGCCGCCGTGGCCTGCGCCTGTGCCTCGTCGCTGTGCGCGAGCGCCGCGGCCACGCGGGCGCGGTCGTCCGCGCCGCGGTTCTGCGAGAGCTTGAACTTCGCGGTCAGCCGCTCGATCGGCAGGCGGAACGCGACGATCGCGCCGAGCATCGCGTCGCGCTCCCGGCCGGCCAGCGCGAAGCGCCATGCGCGCTCGCCCTCCCCCTCGAAGAGCGTGACCATGTGGTCGAGCACGCGCTCGCGATCGCGCGCGTCGTCGAGGATCTCGATGCGGCCCTGTATGTGGACGACCGCGAAGTTCCACGTCGGCACCGCGGCCTGCGGCGCGGCGTACCACGTCGGCGAGACGTAGGCGTGCGGCCCGGCGAAGATGGCCAGCGACTCCGCCGCGGCGAAGGAACGCCAATGCGGGTTTGCGCGGGCAACGTGGCCGAGCAGCGCGTCGCCGTCGCGCGTGAGCGGCAGGTGCGTGACCTGCTGCTCGCCACCGGAAGGCGTCACCAGCGTCGCGAACGGATGCTCGTCGACCATTCGCAGCGCCAGCATCCGGTCACTGACCGCGAATGCCGGCGGAACGTACAGTGCCATCGCTCGCGCCTCAGTGCCGCGTGGAGGGCGCGCCAACCTGCGGCGCGAACAGCGCGCGTGCTTCCGCGGGAGCGAACAGGTACTGGCGCCCGCAGAACTCGCAGACGACCTCGACGCGGCCCTGCTCGGCGAGCGCCGCCTCGATCTCCTGCTGTCCGGCAATGCGCAGCGCGCCCTCGACGCGCGCCGGCGAGCACGAGCACTCGGCGCGCGGGGCCACGGTGCGGAAGACGCGCAGGTCGCGGCCGGGAAACAGCGCCGCGAGGCCGGCATTGCTCGTGGCGGCGAGCCCCAGCACGGGCATGTCGGCGGCGTCGAGCGCCGCGCCGGCCTCGTGCCACGTGGCCTCGTCCTGCGCCGTCGATCCGGGCAGGCGCTGCAGCAGCACACCGGCGACCTCGCCGCCGGCCTGTTCGAGCGCCAATTTCGAGGCGACCTGCTCGGAGGTCGTGAGGTAATGCTCGACCAATTGCGAGACCGAGCCCGCCACCAGCGCGACGATGCCCTGCGTCATCGCGCCCTCGGTGCGCGGGTCGAGCGTGATCGCCAGCCGCGCGGCGCCGGGGCCACCGGCCAGTTCGTGCAGCGTCGCCGCATCGCCCAGCGCGTGCACGCGCGCCTCGTCCCACTGCGCCGTGGCGCGCAGGGCGAGCGCAGTCGTGCACTCGACGACGACCAGGCGCACCGGGCCGTCGCCGGCCAGCTGCACGATCAGCGTGCCGTCGAACTTGAGCGAGCCGGCGAGCAGGGTGGCACAGGCCGCCAGCTCGCGCAGCGCGCGGGCGAGCGCGGGCGGGTAGGGGTGCGCGCCGACGATCGCGCGGGCCGCGTCGGCGAGCCGCACGCGCGCGCCCCGCACGCCCGCGCCCTCGAAGACGAAGCGCGAGAATGCGTCAGGCACCCGCGGCCTTCATGGAGTACAGCGTCATCGGCAGCGCGGAGTTCTTGTCGAACACCGCGCCGGTCTCGATGCCGGCCTTCGCCACCGCCTCGGCGGTCTTGAGGCGCGGGTAGAGCGCGTGCATGGCGCCCAGCGCCACCTCCTTGCCCGACCCGATCGCCCAGAAGCGCGTGTACTCGAACACCTCGCGCATCGAGTAGACGCCGAAGATGCCGTGCGGGTTGGCGACGAGCGCCGTGATCTGCGTGGACTCGTAGGGGTCGTCCTCCTCCTCCTTCGGATTGAGGTAGTGCTGGTCCTTGAGGATCGGGTGGAACTTGCGCATCGACTCGAAGATCGCCAGCCGCGAGCCGAAGTCGCAGTCGGGATGCTGCTTCAGCAGGCTTTCGAACACGAGCTGGTGCGCGGCCGACCCGCACAGCCCGATGTAGGTGTCGCGGTGCCGGACGATCTTGTCGTAGCTCGCGTCGTGCTGCGCGCCGAGGCGGATGTCGCCGAACGTGGTGAGCGAATCGGCGGCGATGACGATCTGGTCGTGCTTGCGCACGGCGACGAGCGTGGTCATGCGGGGCTGGTGCCCGGTACAGGACACTGAAGAGGCGGAGGGCCGCGGATTATACGCCGGGCGGCGCGCTCAGCATCGCCACGGGTGGCAGGCGTGCGGCGTCCCACGCGGCAAGCGCGTGGCGCCAGAACTCGTCGACGCTGCGCGGCGGCGACTCGCAGGCCCGCTGGTCGAGGAAGCGCCACGCGGCGGAGAGCGCCGACAGCGGATCATCGGGCAGCGCGGCCGCGTGCGTCTGCTTCGACAGCTTCTCGCCGGATGCGTCGACCGCGACGGGCACGTGAAGGTACGTGGGCGTCGGCAGGCCGAGCAGCTGCTGCAAGTGGATCTGGCGCGGCGTGGACGCGCACAGGTCGGCGCCTCGCACGACGTCGGTCACGCCCTGCTCGGCGTCGTCGACGACGACCGCGAGCTGGTAGGCGACAAGGCCGTCGGCGCGCTTCACCACGAAGTCGCCGACATCCTTCGCGAGCCTCTGCGACTGGCGCCCCTGCAGGCGGTCGTCGAATGCAATCGTCGCCTCGCCGACCTTCACGCGCCACGCGCGCTGCGCCCGGCCGGAACGTTGCACGGGAATCCCCGCGCGGCAGGTGCCCGGATACACGCGCTCGCCGCCTGTGCCCATCGGTGCGCCCGCCAACTCGCGCCGCGTGCACGCGCAGGGGTACGCGAGCCCGGCAGCGGCGAGGCGCGCGAGCGCTGCCTCGTAGAGCGCGATGCGTGCCGACTGCACGGCGAGCTCGCCGTCCCAGCGGAAGCCGCAGCGCGCAAGCGTTTGCAGGATGTCGTCCGCCGCGCCGCGCTGCGAGCGCGGCTCGTCGACGTCTTCCATGCGCAGCAGCCAGCGGCCGCCGCGGGAGCGCGCATCGCAATAGCTCGCGAGTGCTGCGACGAGCGAGCCGAAGTGCAGCGGGCCGGTGGGGGAGGGGGCGAAGCGGCCGACGTAGCTCATCGCTTCAACGCAGCACGGTCTTCACTCGATGCCCTCACCGCCGGTGCGGAGGCCGGGCTGGGGGTGAGGGCCCGCGACGGCCAACGAACGGCTACTGCGGCACCTGCGCGCCGAGCGACGCGGTGCGCGCCGCGGGCGCGGCCTCGTAGCGGCGCATCGCCGCAAGCACGGCGTTCGGATACTCGGCGCGCCCGAGGCTGCCGTTGTAGCGGCCGAGCGCGCGGAAGAGGTCGCCGCTCTCGCGCTCGAGGTAGTGGCGCAGGATCACGCAGCCGTAGCGGAGGTTCGTGCGCAGGTGGAAGAGGTTGTGCTCGGGAGCGCCGATCAGCTTCGTCCAGAACGGCATCACCTGCATGAAGCCGCGCGCGTCGGCGACCGAGACGGCGTACTTCTTGAAGCCGCTCTCGAGGTGGATCACGCCGAGCACGAGCTGTGGGTCGAGCCCCGCGCGCGTCGCTTCGTAGTGCACGGTGGCGAGCAGCTCGCGGCGTTCCCGTGCGTCCGCGACACGGGGCGCGAGCTTCGGGCCGGTGGCCGCGAGCCATGCCTGCACCTCGGGGCGAAACGCGTAGTCGGAGGGAGCGGGCCGGTCGGAGATCGAGCGGGCCAGGACCGTCACCACGGACGGCGCCAGCGCCTCCTCAGCCTGCGCTCCCGCCTGCGCAGGCAGCGGGACCAGCGCGAGCGCCGCCGCCAGCGCGAGCGCCGGGACCGCCAAGCTCCGCCAGGTCGTGACCCGCAGCGTCACCCTTTCTCCCGTCCCGCCGCCAGAGCGCCGCGCACGAAGTCCGCGATCGACGCCAGCGGCACCGGCGTGGCCGCCTTGTCGCGCCGCGCCTGGTATTCCACGTTGCCGTCCTTGAGGCCCCGCTCGCCGATGGTCACGCGATGCGGGATCCCGATCAGCTCGAGATCAGCAAACATCACGCCAGGCCGCTCGCCGCGGTCGTCCAGCAGCACCTCGACACCGGCGGCCTCCAGCTCGGCATGCAGCCGGTCGGCGGCCGCGCGGACCGCCTCGCTGCGGTCGAGGCCGATCGGCGCGATCGCGACGCAAAACGGTGCCATCGACTCGGTCCAGACGATGCCCCGTTCGTCGTGGCTCTGCTCGATCGCCGCGGCCACCACGCGCGTGACGCCGATGCCGTAGCAGCCCATCTCGATCGGTTTCGACTCGCCATTCGCGTCGAGGTAGGTCGCGCCCATGTCGCGCGAATAGCGCGTGCCGAGCGCGAACACGTGGCCGACCTCGATGCCGCGCAGGATCTCGAGCGTGCCCTTGCCGTCGGGCGAGGGATCGCCGGTCAGCACGTTGCGCAGGTCGGCGACGGCGTCGGGCTCGCGGCAGTCGCGGCCGAAGCTGACGCCGGCAAGGTGAAAGTCCTTTTCGTTCGCGCCGCAGACGAAGTCGCTCATCGCCGCCACCGAGCGGTCGACGATCAGCGGCACGTCCTTGGCGAGGCCCACGGGGCCGAGGTAGCCCGGCGGGCAGCCGGTGGCCGCGACGATCTCCGTTTCGGTCGACCAGCGCCAGCCCGCGAAGCCGGGCAGCTTGCCGATCTTGACCTCGTTGCCCATGTGGTCTCCGCGCACGAGCAGCATGTGTACCTTGTCGCCAGCCGTCGCCATCAGGCACTTGACGCTGCGCGCGAGCGGAAGTTCCAGCAGCGCAGTGACTTCCTCGCAGGTCGACTGGCCCGGCGTGGGCACTTTGCGCATCGCCTCCGCCGGAGCGGGGCGCGGCCCGGGCGGCGCGATCGCCTCCGCCTGCTCGATGTTCGCCGCATACTGCGATTGCGGGCACCACGCGATCGCGTCCTCGCCCGAGTCGGCCAGCACCTGGAACTCGTGCGACGCGAAGCCGCCGATGGCGCCGGTGTCGGCCTCGACGGCGCGGAACCTGAGGCCCAGGCGGGTGAAGATGCGCTCGTAGGCGCGGTACATCGCGTCGTAGCTTCGCATCAGCGCGTCGCGGTCGACGTCGAACGAGTACGCGTCCTTCATCAGGAACTCGCGGCCGCGCATTACGCCGAAGCGCGGCCGGATCTCGTCGCGGAACTTGACCTGGATCTGGTAGAAGTTGACCGGCAGCTGGCGGTAGCTGCGCACGTCGCGGCGCACGATGTCGGTGATCACCTCCTCGTGCGTCGGCCCGAACAGGAAGTCGCGCTCGTGGCGGTCGCGGATCTTGAGGAGCTGCGGCCCGAACTTGTCCCAGCGCCCGGTCTCCTGCCACAGTTCCGCGGGCGCGACGTGCGGCAGGTAGGTCTCCAGCGCGCCGGCGCGGTTCATCTCCTCGCGCACGACCTGCTCCACCTTGCGCAGCGTAATGAGGCCGAGCGGCATCCACGAGTAGATGCCCGCGGAGAGCTTGCGGATCATCCCCGAGCGGAGCATCAGCTGCTGGCTGACGACCTCGGCCTCGGCCGGGGCCTCCCTGGCTGTGGAGAGGAAGAAACGCGAAGCGCGCATCGTGCGGTGGAGGGTCGCAAAACCTTGAATTTTACCCGCTTTCCCGCCAGCCGCCGGAAAGCGGGGAGGGCCGGGTCCGACCCGGGAGAGCAGGGTCAGACCCTGCTTTCGTGCTCCATTCCCGGCGAAACAAGGTGGAATGTAGGGTCTGACCCTGCTTCCCGGTCAGTAGCGTGCCCACTTCTGCATCCAGATGCAGGCGACCGCCGCCAGCGCCCAGGCGGCGCCCATGAACGGCATCTCGGAGACGAGCGTCCACACCACTGCGTTCACCGCGCAGAGGAGGATCGCGAAGAGGCCGACGATGATGTTGGACACGGCGTCGCGGATGTGGGTCGGAGCAGCGGCGCCGCAGCGCGCGCGTTGCCCCCGGAGTCCGCGACTCTACGCGCCGCAGCGAGCGTGGGGCAAGCCGCGTGCGCGCACTCCCCGTTCGGCGGCGACGGACGGGGCCGGCACCGGCGAGTTCCAGGGAGCTACCGGACGACGATGACCGGGATCTTGCTGTGCGTGAGCACCTTCTGCGTCTCGCTGCCGAGCAGCAGCGCCGAGACGCCACGCCGGCCGTGCGAGGCCATCACGATGGCGTCGGCCTTCGCCTTCTTCGCCGCCGCGAGGATCGCTTCCCACGGCGATGCGGCGATCGTGTGCGCCGTCGTGCACTCGAGGCCCGCGGCGCGCGCCTTGTCGGAGACGGACTCGAGGATCTTCGCCGCTTCCTTGTTGGCGAGCGCGGCGTACTCCTTCTTCGACACGGGTTCGTAGACCACGCCGTCCGCGTACGCGGGCAGCGGGTAGTCGGGCGACGCGTAGAACACGGTCAGCCCCGCGCCTAACGCCTGCGCGAGGGAGATCGAGTGCGCGACGGCCTTCAAGGAAAGCTTCGACCCGTCGGTCGCGACGAGAATCTGCTTGTACATGCGCTCTCCTTTCTTGTTGGGAGTGCGGCATCATCGTAGGTCGATGGCCGGCGCGGCCCCTTGACGGGTGTCAACCGGGTTGCCGGAAATCGAATAGGATTGATGGCGCGCGGGGCGCGCGCCAGCATTGTGCGCCTTGGGCCTCCTGCCAACACCATGCCGGCACTGACCACCGCCACGGCTGCGGCTGCCGCGCCGCCCGCGCCAGCGGCCGAGTCCGCCGCTGGCTGCTTCCACTGTGGCCTGCCCAATCCGCCGGGGCGCCGCTTCGAGGCGTCGATCCGCGGCGAGCTGCGCCGGTTCTGTTGTGCCGGCTGCCTTGCGGTGGCACAGACGATCCACGAGGCCGGCCTCGAGGGCTTCTATGCGGCCCGCACCGCCGCGACGGCCGCGCCCCTCGCGGGCGCCGACGACGAGTGGGCGCAACACGAGGAGTCGGCGCGCGCCGCCGGACTGGTCCGCGAGCTGCCCGACGGCAGACGCGAGGCGGCGCTGCTGCTCGAAGGGCTGACCTGCGGTGCGTGCGTCTGGCTGATCGAGTCGTTCCTCGCCCGGCAGCCGGGCGTGGAGTTGGCGCGCGTCAACTTCGCCACGCGCCGCGCGCGTGTGGTCTGGCGCGCGGAGGCGACGCGGCTGGCGGACGTGATGCGCGCGGTGGCCGCGGTCGGCTATCGCGCCCACCCGTATGACCCGGCGAAGCGCGAGGCGCTGGCGCGGCGCGAGAAGCGCGCGCTGCTGCTGCGCATGGCGGTCGCGCTGCTGATGATGATGCAGGTGATGATGCTCGCCGTTCCAGTCTACGTGAGCGACGACGGTGTCGCTCCCGAGCAGCGCGCACTGCTCGACTGGGCGAGCTTCACGCTGACGCTGCCGGTGTTGTTCTACTCGGCGCTGCCGTTCTTCCGCGGCGCGCTGCGCGACCTCGCCGCGCGCCGGCTCGGCATGGACGTGCCCGTCGCGCTCGGCCTCGCCGCGGCGTTCGGCGCCAGCGCGTGGTCGACGCTGGGCGGCGGCGGCCCCGTCTACTACGACTCGGTGACGATGTTCGTCGCGCTGCTGCTGGTGGCGCGCTACGTCGAACTGGTCGCGCGGCACAAGGCGGGCGAGGCGATCGAGGGCGTGGCGCGTGCACGGCCGGCGATCGCCGAGCGCCTCGCGCAGTGGCCGTCGGGCGATGCGGCGCAGACGGTCGCCGCGGCGTCGCTGGTCCCCGGCGATTACGTGCTCGTGCGTCCCGGCGCGACGGTGCCTGCGGACGGCGAGGTCGTCGATGGCGCTTCGCACGTCGAGGAAGCGATCCTCACCGGCGAGAGCTGGCCGCGCGCGAAGCGGCCGGGTGCGCGCGTGCTCGCCGGCGCGGTGAACCGCGAAGGCGCGCTGGTCGTGCGTGTTGCTGCCGCCGGCGAGGCGACGCGGCTCGCCGCGGTGCTGCGCCTGGTCGAGCAGGCGGCCAGCGAGCGCCCGCGCGTTGCGCGCGTGGCCGATCGGGTCGCCGCGTGGTTCGTCGGCGCGCTGCTGGTACTCGCGATGGTCACCGCCGTCGCGTGGTCGCAGGTGGACCCCTCGCGCGCGCTGGCGGTGACTTTTGCACTGCTGGTCGTGTCGTGCCCGTGCGCGCTGTCGCTCGCCACACCGGCGGCGCTCGCCGCGGCGGCGGGCGCGCTGTCGCGGCGCCATGTCGTGCTCGCCAGGGCGGACGCGCTGGAAGCGCTGGCGAAGGTCACGCACGTCGTCTTCGACAAGACCGGCACGCTCACGCTAGGCGAGGTGCGCGTGAGCGAGGTAGTAACGTTCGGCGCCGTGGGCGAGGCACGTTCGCTCGCGCTTGCCGCGGCATTGGAAGCGCGCTCGGAGCATCCGATCGGCGCGGCGATCGCGCGCGCCGCGCCCGCTGCGCGCTTGCGTGCCGAGGACGTTCGTCCGGCGGCGGGCGAGGGCGTGGAGGGCGTCGTCGACGGCGTGCGCTACCGCGTCGGGCGCCCCGACTTCGTGCGTGCGCTGTGCGGCGAGTTGCCCGGGGCCGTGCGGGACTTCGCTGCGGCCGCGACGGGCACCGTCGTGCTGCTGGGCGACCAGCGCGCCGTGCTCGCCGGGTTCGCGTTGGGCGACACGCCGCGCGTCGATGCGGCGGTCGCGGTCGCCGCGCTGCGCGCGCTCGGCGTGACGACGATCCTGATGTCCGGCGATCGGCACACGGCGGCGCAGGCCGTCGGCCGCGCGCTCGGCATCGCCGACGCGCGTGGCGACCTGAAGCCGCAGGACAAGCTCGAGGCGATCCGCGCGCTGCAGGCGCAGGGCGCGGTGGTCGCGATGGTCGGCGACGGCGTCAACGATGCGCCGGGGCTCGCGCAGGCGCAGGTGTCGCTGAGCCTGGGCAGCGCGACGCCGCTCGCGCAGTGGACCGCGGACGTGGTGATCCTCTCCGATGCGCTGGGGCGCGTCGGGGAGGCCATCGCGCACGCGCGCCGCACGCTCGCCGTGGTGCGCCAGAACCTCGCCTGGGCGAGCGTCTACAACGCGGTCGCCATCCCCGCGGCCGCGCTCGGCTTCGTCACCCCCCTCCTGGCGGCGGCCGGCATGTCCGTGTCGTCGCTGGTGGTCGTCGGCAACGCGCTGCGCGTCGCGCGCGTCTCCACCGCGCATGAGCCGCGGCGCACGTGAGCGGGGACGTATGGAGATCCTGATGCTGCTGATCCCGCTGTCCGTCGTGCTCGTCGCGCTGATCGCCGGCGTGTTCTGGTGGAGTGTTGCAAGCGGCCAGTTCGACGACCTCGAGGGGCCGGCGCATCGCATCCTCGCTGACGACGATCGCGTCGCGCCGGCGGCGTCGGCCGAGGACGCGGAACCCGCCGATTTGATGCGGGTCAAGCCCGGAGGTTATCCTCCCGCCTAGCATCATGTTGTTGGCGCGGGAGGGGGGGATTGCGTCCTTCTCGCCCGGCGACGGGGCCGAAAGGGGCTGCGAACGTCGCCGCCCCGCGCAACCGCTTATGCACGTATCCATGGGGATTCCGACCACGATGGCGACTTCTGCCGCAGCGACGTTCAACTACAAGGTGGTGCGCCAGTTCGCGATCATGACGGTCGTCTGGGGCATCGTCGGCATGCTGGTCGGCGTGATCATCGCCGCGCAGCTGCTGTGGCCGGAGGTGCTGCCGGCCGTGCCGTGGCTCTCGTACGGCCGCCTGCGGCCGCTGCACACGAACGCGGTGATCTTCGCGTTCGGCGGCTGCGCGCTGTTCGCGACCTCGTACTACGTCGTGCAGCGCACCTGCCACGTGCGGCTGTTCTCCAACGCGCTCGCCGCGTTCACGTTCTGGGGCTGGAACCTCGTGATCGTGCTCGCGGCGATCACGCTGCCGCTCGGCATCACGACGAGCAAGGAGTACGCGGAGCTCGAGTGGCCGATCGACGTGCTGATCACGCTGGTGTGGGTCTCCTACGCCGTCGTGTTCTTCGGCACGCTGGCCAAGCGGCGCACGCCGCACATCTACGTGGCGAACTGGTTCTTCGGCGCCTTCATCCTCACCGTGGCGCTGCTGCACGTCGTCAACAGCGCCGCGATGCCGGTCACGTTCTGGAAATCGTACTCGGCGTACCCGGGCGTGCAGGACGCGATGGTCCAGTGGTGGTACGGGCACAACGCCGTGGGCTTCTTCCTTACCGCGGGCTTCCTCGGGATGATGTACTACTTCGTGCCCAAGCAGGCGGGCCGGCCTATCTACAGCTACCGCCTGTCGGTAGTGCACTTCTGGGCGCTGATCTTCACCTACATGTGGGCGGGCCCGCACCACTTGCACTACACCGCGCTGCCGGACTGGACGCAGTCGCTCGGCATGCTGTTCTCGCTGATCCTGCTCGCACCGTCGTGGGGCGGCATGATCAACGGCATCATGACGCTGTCAGGTGCCTGGCACAAGCTGCGCGACGACCCGATCCTCAAGTTCCTGATCGTCTCGCTGTCGTTCTACGGCATGAGCACGTTCGAGGGCCCGATGATGTCGATCAAGACGGTCAACGCGCTCTCGCACTACACCGACTGGACGATCGGCCACGTGCACTCCGGCGCGCTCGGCTGGGTCGCGTTCATCTCCATCGGCTGCATCTACTATCTGATCCCGCGCATGTTCGGCCGCGAGCAGATGTACTCGTTGCGTCTCATCAACGCGCACTTCTGGATCGGCACGATCGGCGTCGTGCTCTACATCGCGTCGATGTGGATCGCCGGCGTCATGCAGGGCCTGATGTGGCGCGCGGTGAATGCGGACGGCACACTCACCTACGCGTTCGTCGAGAGCGTGAAGGCGACCTACCCGTTCTATGCGATCCGGCTGGCCGGCGGCACGCTGTTCTTCGCCGGCATGCTGTTGATGGCGTACAACGTGTGGAAGACGGTCGCAGGCGGGCGCGCGCACGAGGCGCTCATCCCCGAACCGGCGCACGCGTGAGGAGGCGACCATGATCCTGACTCACGACAAGATCGAGCGCAGCGTCACGCTGCTGATCGTGCTGGTGCTGCTGGTTGTCTCGGTGGGCGGGCTGGTGCAGATCGTCCCGCTGTATTTCCAGAAGTCGATGACGCAGCCGGTGGCGGGCCTCAAGCCCTACGGCGCGCTGCAGCTCACCGGCCGCGACGTCTACATCCGCGAGGGGTGCTATAACTGCCACTCGCAGATGATCCGGCCGTTCCGCGCCGAGACCGAGCGCTACGGCCACTATTCGGTGGCGGGCGAGTTCGTCTACGACCACCCGTTCCAGTGGGGCAGCAAGCGCACCGGCCCCGACCTCGCGCG
>Ga0209254_10000573_pt1 | contig 30479 bp, 32 predicted proteins | sample FrelakmetDIP11DI_FD_187148 | JGI IMG/M metagenome (GOLD analysis project Ga0209254, IMG submission 187148) | Freshwater lake sediment microbial communities from the University of Notre Dame, USA, for methane emissions studies - DIP11 DI (SPAdes)... | ecosystem: Environmental > Aquatic >... | reverse complement strand
ACCTTATGGTTGGTAGGGGATGATCCATATAACCCGGACGTCCGTATCCCGGTCACGATGAACGTGCTGAACGCGTTCTTCCTGCCGGTCGTTCGGAGGTAAGCTTTACAATAGCAAGATTGGGAAGGCAGGTGTCTGCCTTCCCTTTTTTTATTAGCAAAAGATTGGGTAATTAATCGTTGGGTTAAGCGGATTTTGCGAAATCTAGCATCGTTTTTGGCTGTCTTTTGATGCCTGTTTAGGTATGCATGGAGCGGTTGCAGAGTGTCTTCATGATTTCACTGTTTTACGACCATCGCGCGAGCATCGTGAGGGGAAAGCTATCTTCAACATTGTTTTCATGTGGTCGATGGAAGCAAGCAGGATTATCTTGAAAGTTGTAGATTGTTCACGGCGAGAATCTCGGTGCTGGTGGCTAGAAAACCACTGTCTCGCAACAACACAGAGATAATGAACTAGGCAGTTTTTTCGAAATCGATCTATCCCAATCGCACTTTTATGTTTATGGTATGTTAAAATACATCCCCAACAGTGATTTATATCAATTAAAATGTTTTAAAATTATATTCAACGATGGAGATGACCCATGAGCAGTGTAGAAAGAGCAAAAGCCACCCAAATAGAGAATATCCAGAAAAAAACCGGTAAATCGATGGAAGAGCTGACGGAGCTGATTGAGAGCAGCGGGCTGACGAAACATGGAGAAATCCGCACTATGCTGATGGATAAGCTGGGCTTGGGATATGGCGATGCCACGATGCTGATCCAGTTTGCGCTCAAGAAAGATGTGCATATCATCGTCCAGGAGAAGGGTCTCACGACCGATGACGTTTTAGATGAAATTTACAGTGGTCCAAAAGCCAGCCTGCGTCCCATTCATGATAAGCTGATGAACGCTATCGACCAATTTGGTGAGTTCGAGATCGCACCCAAGAAGGGGTATGTCTCTCTGCGGCGTAAACGCCAGTTTGCCATGCTCGGTCCAGCGACCAATACCCGGGTCGAGCTGGGGATCAATAGCAAAGACCTGGATGCTGATGCGCGACTGCTCGAACAGCCGGCTGGCAGCATGTGCAATTATAAGGTGCGGCTTACCGACCCTGACCAGGTCGATGAAACCATCATCAGCTGGGTGCTTCGGGCATATGAAAAGGCAGGTTAATGCTTGATATGCATTTCATCAGTGTGTGCTTCAAGGGTCGCGTGTGTGGATAATGAGTCACTCGTAAATTTGATCAGCTTAATCACACGCGCCTTGTTACGCAGCAAAGAAGGCATGGCGAGCAGCGCTTGAGCAGCGCTTGAGCATGGCTTTCTGCTTCGATGATCGCCCAGGCACAATGAACACCATCCGGGTAACCCCATTCAAAATGGTAGCGATAGCCCATGGAATAGATATGATCGACCAACATATGGCAATCCTGATCTGTATGTGGGGTTTCAATTAATTATCGATCCATCATTCTTCCCGTGTAATACTCACACGCCTCCTGGTCCTATTGGTCCAATTGTATATTAGACTGTTATGGTCTAAAATATAGAATGCACTTTATCTCCAATATAGTCAAGTCAGGATAAAATATCACTACTGAACCATTCATTAAAAGGGAACCCAGTAATGATGGGCAGTTGAATGGAAATAGTAAGTAATAAAACCAAAAAGCTCTATTAGGAGACTTCATGGAAACTTTTGACACCATACGCAAACGCTGCAGCCTCAAGGGGCATATCTCGGGGAGGGAGATCGAGCCTGAGAAGATCAACCTGATCCTGGAGGCCGGGCAGCTAGCGCCCTCTGCCCGCAATTACCAACCGTGGCGTTTCATCGTTGTGCAAGATAGGAAAGTCGTGGAGAAGCTGGTCAAGGCTTTCTCGGAATCGAACCAGGTGATGGTAGAGGCAACCGTGATCCTCGTTGTCTGCGCCCGGGCAGGGGATGATGTGATAAAAAATGGCCTGGAGTATTACCTGTTTGACGTGGGGTTGGCGGTGGAGAACATGGTACTGGCAGCAACTGCACTCGGCATTATCACGCATCTGATGACCGCCTTCGATGAAGCGATGGTGAAGCAAATCCTGCACATCCCTGCGGACGTGCGGGCGGTGGTGGCGACACCCCTGGCATACCCGGTTGAAGCCAGTTATGATGAGGCTGCCCAAGCTAGATTATCGGCGCGGACGCGCAAGGATTTGAAAGAACTGGTGTTGATAAACCAGTGGAGCGAACCCGAGCCTGCCTAGGAATCCTTGCGTAAAAAATCTGCGATCCTTTCCAAGGCGACCAAGCAACCGTCTAGTGAATATACTTCCTGACACCTAAATACCAATAACAAGGTGGGATAGTGGATTCATCCGAGATATGATGCCCTTGATTAAATCAGTGGATTGAGAGTAAATTCACGGTAGAATCCATTTAATAAGCGACCTGCTCAATGAAACGAATAAGTGCATGCTGTAGACACGAATCATTATGATTTAACGATATCGTATCAATACGGTGCAGAAAGGAAGAAAGAATTCTTATGCTATACAAAAAGATTGCCATGGAACATGATAAGAAGATTGCACTGGTTGCGCATGATAATAAGAAACGCGATCTGGTGGAATGGGCGAAATACAACCGCGATCTCCTGGCACACCATGATGTGTTTGCGACAGGCACCACCGGCGAGATTCTGGAACAACAACTCGGTTTTAAAATTACAAAACTCCAAAGCGGACCCCTGGGCGGTGATCAGCAAGTCGGTGCCAGGATTACCGAAAACAAGATCGATTTCCTGATATTTTTCTGGGATCCGCTCGAACCCATGCCCCATGATCCCGACGTCAAAGCTCTTTTGAGAATGGCAGTGGTGTGGAATATTCCCATTGCTTGCAACCGGGCTTCCGCAGATTTCATGATCTCATCTCCGCTGATGGATGGAGAATATGACCGCCTGGTACCCGATTATGAGGGATACCGCTCACGTAAGATAATCGTGGGTGATGGATTGGACCAGGATGGAGGGGATTCTGGCGAAGAAAAGGAACATGAAGCAGAGGACTCTGGAGGAGGAATGGAACAAGCTGCAGAGGATTCTGGGGAAGATATGGAGTCGGATGCAAAGAACTCTGGTGCGGGAATGGAGCATGATGCTCAAGGGCCTGGAGAAGGTGCAGAGGGAAACGGCGGGTAAGAATACCCACCCTGCTACTTAATCATCACCTCCGCCACCGCCATCAGTCGGATTATTACTGTCGTGGCATTTAAGGCAGGTGGCTGCAGCAAGATTGCTGGTGTGGCAATCACGGCAAGTGGCTCCTTCGTGATTAATACAGACATCTTCTCCGCATGCACCAGGATGCGCCAGGTTGAAGCTGGCACCACCCCAGGCGCTGGTGTTATGGCATTGGCTGCATGCCATCCCAGCAAATAGACCGGCGTGGAAGGCTGGGTCTGCATGGCAAGCTGCGCAATCCTGGGGGGTACCCTTGAATATCCCGTTTACATGGCAATCAATACACTTTACATTCACATGTGCGCCAGTAAGCGTGAAAGCAGTCAGATTGTGGTCAAAGGTGGCGTCTGTCCAATCTGAAGGGTTGTGGCAGGTTTCGCAAGCAGTTCCATATGCCCCATTGTGTTCGTCATCCTGTGCATGGCAGGAATAGCAATCCTTTGGAGTGCCTTTATAACCGCTCACGTGGCAGCTCTCGCAAGGCACGTCAACGTGTTTCCCCACGAGCAGGAAGTCAGCCAAGTTGTGATCAAAGGTGGCATCTTCCCAATCCGAAGGGTTGTGGCACACACCGCACTGGGTGCCGAATTTTCCTGCATGGGCATCATCGGCGATATGGCAGGCTTCACAGGTTGTGGGGGTGTTTTGTAAATCTGAGATGGTAAGGGCGTCAATGTGACACCCAGAGCAATTAACCTGCAAATGGGCTCCAGTTAATGGGAAGGTCACCTGGGAGTGGTCGAAATCACCATAACGATCGACACCATCATGGCAGGCAAGACAACTCTCGCCAAAATCATGGGTGTGGGTGACGGTAAAATTCATATCGATGGCGCGATGGCAATTGGTGCAGGCTTGCTGATCAAAGGTGGAAATACCCTGAACATGACAATCACTGCAGGCAAAAGGTTGACCATCCGCTCCAACCTGGTGCCCAAACAGTGAAAAACCAGTCTCATCATGGGGGAAATCCGTAGGGTCCATAACCGTCAGGGAGGCGCTGGGACCATTATGCTCCGTGTGGCAGTCCTGGCATGGTTTAGATGCACCTTGAGACAGGATACCATGCATGGAGGTTGGATCTCCAATTTGCTGTGCAATATCCGCATGGCATTCCTGGCACAGGTCAGACATGGTTTGACCAGACCAGAAGGGTGCGTGGCACTGACCGCAATCTTTTCCAATTTCGCTGTGGGATGTCACCCCACCCAGTGCTACGCCTGCCTGGGCATTGAGCTCACCGGGGTTAAACATGGAATTACCTGAGATGATCTCAGCTGCAATGAGGATGAGCAGCGTTATGAAAGCGCTGACCAGGGCGAGTGGGGAAAGGCAACCGATGCGGGGGGTGTTCATTTCAGCAAGGTGGCGTAGTAAAGCGCTCCAATAATGTGAACGAAAGCAGCCGTGAAGAGTGCTATTCCGAGGGGGATGTGGACCGTATGCCATAGGGACATTAAACGACGGGCATTGGCAAGTGCCCCAGCCTGCATCTGTCCGACCAGGCCGGTATCTTCAATACCATCGGCGGTGCGTGGTATGCGGGTGTAAATGTATCGCCCAATGAAACCGCTGATGACGATGATGACCGTCAGCAGGGTGGTAACACCCGCCAGACCGTTGAACTTCCACGAGGTATGTAGGAGCACCATGAAGGGACCGACAATGCCGGTGAAGATATGGAGTTGCAGCCATTTAGCCATAGGTCCCCAGCGGGCTTTTTTGCTACGTTTGCGCAGGCTGTAGAGCGTTTCGGTGGCAAGCATCAGAAGGAAACCAATAATGCCAATAGTGTGACCATATAATTCGCTGGCGGCAGGGATTTGATTCGTATAAAAAACCACCGCTGCATAGGAGGCAGCAATCAGAATGCAAGCCAGAAAAGCAAAAACGAGTTCTTTAGAGTTACGCAGCATACAATCCCTATTTTTTACTAGTTTAGCTTAATTCCTGACAGAAATTTGCCAGGATATCCGCAACGTGAGCTTCGGGTTTCAATAAATCAGCGTGGATGGAAGATATATTAATTTTTTTGTGGACGATAGCTTGTATAGCTGTGGAAAGTTTTTGGTCACCCATGACTATCGCACCCAGGATGTGGTTTTCCCCAAGCATCAGGCGCAGGTGGTTGACATCGAAACCATCCTGGGTCAAGATTGCATCTGGCAGCTGCCGCCAGGTTTCGCTATCACCGCGGGCGATGCCGATTAGATCCGGGTCGCTGCCACCACCCACCATACCGATGATGGTGGTGGTTAACCCGCTCAAGCGGGTAACGTTGAAGGCAGCAGGTTTGTAGTAGGGCCGTCTTTCTCCAACCATGCTACGACCGGCAGCATACCCTTGTTCACGCGCGGGAGACCACAGACTGTCAAGGACATATTTACCGCTTATTGGATCATGGACCTGGGCGACATCGCCAGAAGCAAAAATATCCGGCAGATTGGTTTGCATGTATTCATCCACCAGGATGCCACGCTCGCAGGTAACTCCAGCATCCTGTGCAAGGCTAATGCGCGGGCTTATGCCAACCGCGTAGGCAATAAGATCAGCACGCATATGGCTTCCATTGGTCAGTTGTGCACCAATCACACGCCCATTTTTTCCTGATATTTCAGCGATTTCACTTTTGTGATGGATCTGGATACCTTCATGCTTTAGCCGGGTCTCAATGATGCTTGATTCGACCTCATCCAACACATTGGGCCAGTAGCGTTCGCTGCGCAGGATATAGTGGACTTTAACCCCATGCGCTGCCAATCCCTCAGCCAGCTCGAGGGCGGTAATGCCGCCACCCGTGACCAGAGCGGTTCGTCCGCGTTTAGCATTGGAAAGGAGAGCGCGGGCATCGGAAAGATGGTCAAGTTTGTGAACTCCAATCAGGTCGGCACCGGGGATTTTAAGCGGGAGTGCCTGCGCACCGGTTGCGATCAACAAACGATCATATGCTAAGCGCACTGAGGTGCTGAGCAGAAGGAGTTTTTCTGCGGGTAAAATTCGCTGGACACTGGCGGTGATAAACCTGGCGTTGAGTTTCTGGTAATGGTTCTGCTTATATGGAAAGAGTGATTTCTCCGGGATCTCTCCCGTCAGGTAATAAGCCAAACCGGGACGGGAGTAATAGACAAAGGGATCATCGCTGACGAGGGAAAGCTCGCTCTGGTTGTCGACAAGACGAATGGCTTCGGCAGCTGCAATGGCGGAAACACCCGAACCAATGATGACGTAACGGGTCATTTGGACGGCTCCGTAAACAGGTTGGTGCGTTCGAATTTCAGCACCCCACGCGGGCAACGCCTCACACACTCACCGCAGGTCAGGCAGCGGCTGTGAACCACTGGTTTAGCCAACCAAACATGCTCGCGCACATCAATATCCACCGGGCAGTTGAACGAGCAGATGCCGCATTGCACGCAGCGAACTGGATCTGATATGACCTGTCCCTGTGCCCGGTTGGTGTGGCGGTCTTTTTCTTGGCGGAAGATGCTCATAATCTCAGATATCTCATGGGGAAAATATCAGCAAATCGGATGCCTGGGATAAAAATATTGTCCCAGCGTATAACAATTGATTATAATTTCAATTTAGAGAACTGTCATCAGCATAGGAGACATTTAACCTCTTCTGATCTCTACCAATTAGCCATTTAGATACATGGACAGATGCCCAATATTCTGATAAGGACTTATGCCGATTCTATGGATACCAACCGTATATATAAAGATGGAGGATTTTGAAGAGCATGACCACAAACAACGAACCAGTCATGACCGCAGAAGATGCGCTTGAGTTGATAAAACTTTTCGAACAAAACCAGATTGAGGTGACCCTGGATGGGGGCTGGGGAGTGGATGCACTGCTTGAGGTACAAACAAGAGCCCACACCGATCTGGATATCGTCATTGCCTATAAAGATGAAATACGGTTGAGGGAATTGCTGGAAGCAAGGGGGTATAGGGATGTACCAGACCCAGACGCAGGTATTTGTAACTTTTTAATGGGGGATGACCAGGGGCATTATGTCGATTATCACACCTACACCTTTGATCCGGTGGGGCATCCGGAATATGGGATTGAATATCCACCTGAGTCGCGGAATGGTGTAGGATCTATTAATGGACACCCGGTCAGGTGCCTCACCGTGGTATATGTGGTGAAGTTCCATACCGGGTATGAGGTGCATGAGACCGATTATCATGATATGAAGGCTCTCTGCCAACGTTTTGGCCTTGAGGTGCCAGCGGACTATGCGGGGTTTGAAGAGCATCAATAGTCGCTGCGCCCCTAGCAGCAAATTCGGCGGGCAAGATACCCTCCCTATAAAATTTACACCGTGCGACTGTATAATTAGAGGAATAATATCGCCTGGCAGGTTTTCAGAATCATGCCAGGTGAGGATATCATTTAGGAGGAAAAATGAAACCAAGCGAAATGTTCAGCCATTGGGGGCAGGTAAGGGGGAGTCTCCTGGCTATGATCGACAGGTTCAGCCAGGAAGAATTGGCTTTCACACCCTTCAAGGGTTCATGGTCTGTCGGGCAGATCATGCTGCATATTGCCGATTGTGAGGATAATTGGCTGCATGGTGTGGTACGACAGGAGCTGGAACCTTGGATTTTCTACGATTTTGCAGACTATCCAAGCAAGCAGGCTATTTTAGCGGTGTTGGAAAAGGCGCATAACAGGACGATTGCTTTCCTCGACAGCCTGGATGAGGATGACCTGGACCAAGTGTATAAAACCCCAGAAGGGGATTCATTTACCTTGCGATGGATCACCTGGCATGTGTTGGAGCACGAGATTCACCATCGCGGAGAGTTGTCCCTGGCGTTGGGACATCTGGGGCACCAGGGATGGGGCGCGTGACAAAAGGAGAACGTGACGAATCGGGAAGTTCCTCTTACTGGGACTGCGTGAAACTCAATATTGGCTTGCTAAAGATCGCCCGCAAGCTCGGTTTTAATAATGAAAGAAATTATAAATTATTGGCATGGTTTCCACCAAAAGAGAGGTAGGAATTCGATGAGCGATCCAAGAATCATTACTGGTGAAGACTACATCCAAAGCCTGCGCGGGCGCAAGCTAAAGGTGTTCCTGATGGGGCAGAGGGTGGACGAACCTGTGGACCACCCAATGATACGACCATCGGTGAATGCCATGGCGATAACCTATGACCTTGCGCTTGAGGCTCCAGAGCTGGCGACGGTGCGGTCGCCTTTCACGGGTGAACGAGTGAACCGCTTTTTGCATGTTGCCATGAACGGAGAGGAGGTTGTGCAGCAGAACAAGATGCAGCGCCGCCTGGGGCAGCTCACCGGTACATGTTTCCAACGCTGCGTTGGCATGGACGCATTGAACGCTCTATATTCTGTGACATATGAGATCGATGGGAAGCATGGCACACCCTACCATGACCGGCTCAAAGGGTTCATAAAAAAGATGCAGTTCCAGAATTACGTAATTGGTGGGGCGATGACCGATGTGAAAGGCGATCGCAGCAAATCCCCCTCCGGGCAGGCTGACCCGGACATGTACGTGCACGTCAGCAAACGCACAAAGGATGGGGTATATGTCCGAGGTGCCAAGGCACACCAAACGGGGGTAATCAATTCACACTGGCTGATCGTGATGCCAACCATGCGTCTTCAGCCTGATGAAACAGATTATGCCATCGCTGGCGCACTTCCCGTAGATGCGGAAGGCATCACCTACGTGGTGGGAAGGCAATCTTGCGATACACGCTGCCTGGAAGGTGAGATCGAGGCAGGCAATGCCGCCTTCAGCGGGCAGGAAGCTCTGGTCATCTTCGACGATGCATTCATCTCGAACGAGAATATCTTCATGGATGGGGAATTTGAATACAGTGCCTTACTTGTGGAGCGCTTCACTGCCTTCCACAGGCGCAGCTATGTATGCAAGAGCGGTGTGGGGGATGTGCTCATTGGGGCAGCAGCAACGGCTGCAGAATATAATGGGGTGGAGCGGGCATCCCACATCCGTGACAAGCTGGTGGAAATGACCCATCTGAACGAAACCATCTATGCCACGGGGATCGCTTCATCGTACCAAAGCAGCGCCACCCCATCGGGGTCATATCTGTGCGATGAGCTGCTGGCGAACGTATGCAAGCAACAGGTGACCCGCATCCCCTATGAGATGGCACGCCTGGCGCAAGACCTGGCAGGTGGTTTACTGGTAACTCTGCCTTCGGAAGCTGATTACCGTAACCAAGAAGTGGGTCCGCAACTCGATAAGTACCTCAAGGGAGTTGATGATGTGCCCATGGAGAACCGTATACGCATGCTCAGATTGATCGAGAACCTGACGCTTGGGCGGAATGCAGTAGGTTACCTGACCGAGTCATTACATGGGGCAGGCTCACCCCAAGCACAGCGCATCCAGATCCAGCGTCAGATGGATTTGGAGAAGAAGCAAAACCTTGCAAAGAAGCTGGCGGGGATTGAGGAAGGGTGATATCGCTGGGGTGGCTAAAAAAATGATAGAATCACCAGGTACGATATTGGGTGAGGAAAAGCATCAACGACTTCTCAACCATTGCAGGAGCTAGAATGCATGTATTGTCCCCGCTGCCAGACTGATAACCCTGAAAAAGCCCGCTTTTGCCTGAACTGCGGGCAGGCGCTGGAGCGCCGGTGTGCCAACTGCCAGACCGCGCTTGCACCCGGAGCAAGGTTCTGCATGGAATGCGGGCAGCCTGTGCTGGAACAAACCCCGGCGGATGCCGACCGGTTAACCAGGTTGACTGCAGCAGTGCCCGAACCACTGGTTGAAAAGATGCGTAGTGCAACCAGGGAGAATCCAAAACTCGGAACAGGTGCATTGGGGGAAAGGCGAACCGTTACTGCGTTGATCGTGGATGTGGTAGGCTCCACCAGGCTGGCTGAACAGCTTAACCTGGAAACCTGGATGTCAGCGATGAACAATGCCTTCGACCGTATTGCGCCGGTCATTTTCAAATACGAGGGCACAATTGTGCGCTTACTGGGTGATTCATTGCTGGCATTTTTTGGAGCTCCTGTGGCGCATGAAGATGACCCTCAACGATCAGTCATGGCTGGTCTGGAAATCATTGAATTGATGGATCAATATGCCAGGGAATTTAAGAATGCACATAAGGTCAATTTTGCGGTGCGAGTATGCATAAACACCGGCCCGGTGGTGATTGGACCCATTGGTGATGACATGAGGCTTGAGTATACAGCCTCGGGTGGTACGGTCAACCTGACCTCGCGCATTAAATTCGCCGGTCCTTCCATGAGCGTGCTGATCACCGGGAATACTTATCGCTACATCGCTCCTTACTTTGATTGTGTTGACCTGGAATCGCTGGAAGTGAAAGGTGAGAGTGAGGAATTACGCGTTTACCAGGTGAGAGCATCCAGGGCAGTGCTTGGACGGACACGTGGATTTGCCGACCTCGAAAGCCCAATGGTAGGAAGGGATAACGAGCTGACAATCCTGCTGCAATTATGTGATGCTGTCCAAATGGGCTTGGGACGGGCGGTGCTGGTGGTCGGTGAGCCTGGTCTGGGGAAAACCCGCTTGATCCAGGAATGGCAACACAATGCTGAAAAAGATAAAAGGTCACCGGCAGATACTCTGGATACAAATAGGGCTCGTGCCGGCCGTTGGGTGATCGGGCGATGCACTTCGTATGGGAAGGGATTGGCATACCGCCTGTTAATTGATGTATTGCAAAACATGCTGGGAGTCAGCGTAGGTAGCGATGAACCCGTGGTTCATGCAGCTTTGTTGACACTGCTTCGCAGTTTATTTGATGACCAGCTGATGGAAGTGTACCCTCACCTGGGTCATCTTCTATCTGTGAAATTAACTGGGGAAGCCCGGGAAAGGGCAAACATCACCGACCCGCAAGCCCTGCAAACCCAATACCTCAACGCAGTGCAGCAGCTACTCAAGGCATATAGCAAGGAAACCCCGCTGGTGATCGTGTTGGAAGATCTCCACTGGGCGGATGCATCCTCCACAGAATTGTTCAGCAAACTGCTTCCCCTGGTTTTGCGCGCCCCGATCCTGCTTTGCCTGGTGACAAGACCCGAACGCGAGGCTGTCGGGTGGAAGCTGGTCAGTGCAGCGCGTGAGCTACTGGGGGGTAGTCTGACCGAAATCAACCTGGGTGCGCTCTCGGAGGAGGACAGCCGTTCACTGGTGGCTAATTTATTGGATATTGAAGCATTACCGGAGCGCGTGCGGGACTTAATCTTGAAAAAAGCTGAAGGCAACCCGTTCTTCGTGGAAGAGCTGATTCGAATGCTTATTGAGCGAGGAGCCATCCAATATATCAACGGTAGGTGGATCGCCCAGCAGGATATTTTGGAACGGGACATCCCAGATAACCTGAATGGACTGCTTTTGGCGCGTATCGACCGACTACCTGCCGAGGCCAGGTATACATTGCTGGTTGCCTCGGTAATTGGGCGGACCTTCCCGATCAAAGTCCTATCGCAGGTCATGCAAAGGAGCATCGGATGACCCTATTCAGTGACCTGGGTACCCTGGAATCAGCAGGCTTGATCCGCGTAGCAAAAGTAGAGCCTGACCTGGAATACCATTTTCTGCACAGCCTGGTGCAGGATGCGGCTTACGCCTCACTTCTGGATGGAGATCGGAAAAGATTACACCAGGCTGTTGGGGATGCCATCGAAAACCTTTACCCTGACCGAAAGAAAGAACTTTCAGCTCTGCTGGGATATCATTTCCAGGAGGCTGGGCAGGAGGAAAAAGCATTAAGCTATTTTCTTCTCGCTGGGGATGAAGCCCTGGCTGCCTACGCAAACCAGGAAGCTGAATTCCATTATGTGCGTGCCATGAACCTTATATGCTGCACCGATTCCGAGATTGCCAGGCTTTATTCAGGATTAGGTGAGGCAATCTACCGACAAGGCCGCTTTGATGAAGCCATACAAGCCATGCATACCAGTATTAATATTTACAATTCGATTGGGGATAGTGATAAAGTTGCCCACCTATATGGCAGGGTCGGGCGAATCCTGTGGTATGCTGGCGATCGCCCAGCAGGATTACAAGCCTGCCTGCAGGGTCTGGCACTGGTTAAAGATACACCAGCCAGCAGTGGTAAAGCCAGCCTGTTGCACGAAACTGCCCGGGCATATCACTTCAACGGGAATTCGGATAAAGCTCTCCCCCTCTGCCGGCAAGCGCATGAAATGGCAGAGCAATTTGGGGCAACCTATGTACAGGCAGACACATTGGCGACATTGGGCATCCTGGCAGGGGTTTCACCTGAGGAATCGCTGGATGTGCTTCGAAAATCGGTTGAGCTGGCGGAGGCGAATGGATATTTACAGGTCAGCATGCGCGCCCATCAAAACCTGGGAACCATGATTCGAACCTGGCTGATGGATAATAAGGCAGCCCTGGAACACTTCCGCTGGTCGGCAGAACAAGGCAGGCTGCGCGGGGCAGCCTCAGAAGAGATCATCGGCATGGTGAGTTACACCAGCTGCTTGTTCTTACCGGGTCGATATAAAGAAGTTGAAGCAGAGCTAGTCAAATTGGATGAGCTGGTAGAGAAAAATGGCAATCCAGAGCCAATGCAGCGGTCTGTCAAATTTATACGCGGCGCATTAGCTGGATACCGGGGTGATTGGGATACCGCCATTTCCACTTTCAGGGAAGGACTGCGTACATGGAGGGAACGCAAGAACCTTGAAGCCGAAATTGGCAATATCAGCGAATTAACCTACTTTTTACTGGAAAAAAATCGGTGGGGTGAGCTGGATGACCTGAGTGAAGTAGAGACGCTGTTATCGGATGCAGTCAGGCTCATCGAGCAGGATGATTCTGAAGATAATATCTGGATGTATCCACGTATGGTGATACTACAGGTCAGGCAGGGTCGTTTGGAGCAGGCACATCAGTGGCTTGAGAAAGCCCAAGGGGTGTCCAGAACCAGGCCAACTCCCTGGCATGAGTTATTACAGGGGGAAGCAGAAATTGAGATCGCCAGCGCGAAGCAGGAATGGCAGAGCGCATTGAAAATTATTGAAAAGATGAATACCATAGTCGTTCGAGCGGGATTCCGTTCCCTTGTAGCCAGATATTTATTAATTTGGGCAGATCTACACATCAAGCGGGGAGAACCAGCCGATATGGAGCGAGCCCAGGTTTTATTGCGTGAAACACTTACGATATGTGCTGAAATTGGTTCTAATCATTATCCGGTGATAGCCCAATCCAAATTACAAATGGTCCGATCTCATACATATGCCCAGGTGCTTGACCACGAGAAGATGACTAAAGACCTGAAGAAAGCACGCCAGGTGCAGGAAAGTTTGCTGCCAAAGACATTGCCCGTCTTACCAGGCTGGCAATTAGCCGTAGCGCTTAAGCCCGCCGGTGAGACTTCAGGAGATTTTTATGATTTTATTGATCTCCCAGATGGAAAAATCGGCATATCGATTGCAGATGTGACCGACAAGGGAACCAGTGCTGCATTATTCATGGCTTTAAGCCGCTCTTTATGGCGCACATACGCAGTCGAGTACCCGGATAGCCCGGATAAAACGATGGAAGTGACCAACCAGCGGATCCTTGCCGATACGCACGGAGGACTATTTATCACCTTATTTTACGGAATCCTTGATCCGAAGACTGGTGAATTCAGTTATAGCAGTGCGGGTCATCACCCTGCCTACCTGGTGCGGGCTAAGGATCGGCATATTGAGGAGTTAAGCCGCACAGGAATCCCCCTGGGCGTGATGGAAGATACAACTTGGAGTCAGCAGAAAATTACCCTCCAGCAAGGGGATACCCTGTTGCTTTATACCGATGGGGTCACAGATGCGTTAAATGAGAAGGAACAATTCTTCAGCCAGCAGAGATTACACGATTCCCTCCTGAAGTATTATGGGCAACCAGCTGGAGAAATGCATATGTTGCTACTTGATGAAGTACGTAACTGGATCGGAAATACCCAGCAATATGATGACATTACCTTGATGGTAATTGTGAGGGAGAAGGGGTAGAAATCGGGGCACGCGAATTGCAACCATCACCAAGAAATGATTTGCATGTGGAATCGGTTGTCTTATAAATAATATCTTGTAATAAAGAATGTAGAGGTGCTATGCCTGAACAGGCGATCAAAATCACTTGCCCTCACTGTGGAAAGGTCCGCACAATCAATAAAGCCGTATTTGGCGTCAGCAAAGGACCTCCAAGCGCGGCATTGGACAAAGCATATCAGAAGAAGCGGGAAAGTTTGGGAGATTCGGGAAAACAGAGCGGGAGTTGGACTAATTTAAAATGCCCGAGCTGTGGGAAGAATTACCAATATAATTCAAAAACCAACAAAACGCGCATAAAACCGAACTGAGTAAGCGGTTGGCTGCATTGGTTAACTTAATTGGTGAAGTGAGCCGTAATCGCTTCTCTAAAAAATCGCTGCGGTGGTTTTTTTATTTGGATACATATTACGGAAACGCAGAAGTGATACTCTCGTACATTCCTTGAACAACGTCTCCCATTGTTGCAATCATAAAAATAACAACAACTGCAAGTAATACGATTAATAATGCATACTCAACCATTCCCTGGCCTCGCTCTTCTTTATAATATAACATAACGCTCCACCTCCTTTCTGAAGAGGATTTGCTGCTGGTTGATCACAGCATTATCCTAAGAGGTCATCGGGTTGCCAGCGAATAAATGGGAGAGTGAGAAAAGAATGATAATGAAAATAACTCTTGGCGCACCTGATGCGTTGGAGCAACTGTGATCAAGATCCTATGAATTGCTATTATTTTAGCGTAAATTGATTAAAAAATCAACTATCTTTGCCCCCACCTTGCAGAACCGTAAGGTAATCACATTCTAACGTACAAACGTTAATACATTCCAATCATGCGTAACCCTACCCAGGCAGCAGGGTTATGACTGGCAAACGTTGGAGGTGAAGTATGATAAATCGTATCCTGGGTGTATTCAAGCTTGACGTAAAGACCTTTGAAGAAATTGAACATGATTCCAGTCTCACCCTACCTGCAGCAGTCATTGTCCTGCTGGTTTCACTGGTGAGTGGGCTCGGGAATGGATTATTTAATGGTTTCATCAATCGAAGTTTTTTCAGTGGATTCCTTGGATCACTGATCGGGGTACTGCTTGGTTGGTTGCTTTGGTCAGTTGTGACCTGGTTCGTAGGTACACGCTTCTTCAAGGGTGAAGCTGACCTGGGGCAGATGCTGCGCGTGATCGGGTTTGCATATTCCCCAATGATATTAAGCATCATCCCATGCGTGGGTGGCTTGATTGGCATCATTTGGGCAATCGCGGCCGGGTTCATCGCCATCCGCCAGGGATTAGACCTGGATGACATGAAAGCTTTTCTTACCGTGGCGGTGGGAGCTTTGGCATACATCCTGTTGACGGCTTTGCTGAACACTATTTTCTAGTATGCCCAAATTTAGAAGGTCAGGTCGCGCCAACCACTGCTTATTTTAAGTGATAGTATCCCCCATGCGCGCAAGTCCGACATAAAACCAGACCTTGCTGAACAATCTCGCACTCGTTGATGATCTCCTCTCCACAGTTCGAACAGACTGCGCGTGCATTCTGGTGGCTGATGATGGTGGATGCCGGGGTTCGTAATTCCACGCTTTGAAAAATGAACATTTCTTCATCCGGCATTTCCTGATAACCCTGTAATTGAGCAAAATAACGTCGCTTCTCCTTCGGCGCATACGCTAGGGCGCGTATCCTGACATCCAGTCTGGGAGCCAGGCGCAGGCTGGATTCAGTCTTCAGATTGGTGAAGGTGGCAGCAACTTTACCCAGATCTTCGACTCTGAGGGTCCGGTGACCGACTGTTGCACCTGTCGCCACCCGAATACCATCGGCAAAACACCCTCCCGTTTCAATGATGACCAGTGCTGTCCTGGTGCTCACCGGGGCTTTCAAACCCAATGCTGCAAGACCTGCCAACCCCATACGCACCCCCAAAACCTGGCGTGGGCATAGGTGACTATGTTCCGATGCGCTCTTGCTAAGCAGTTCCGATACCTTTGGTAACATGGAAACCTCGTTATTCTTAACGATAATATAGAATCAAATGACCTTCTGTGTTTATTTCAACCTGCAAAACGGTTAGCGATTTAGATGCTGGTCCATTCAGCAGACTGCCGTCAGGCATGAAGCGTGAACCATGACATGGGCAGGCAAAACCATCACCGGTCACATCAACCCGGCAGCCCAGATGAGGACAAACCAGGCTGATTGCAATATAGCCCTGGTTATCGTGGATGATGATCGCCTGTGCAGGCTGGACGGTTATACGCGACCCAAGCGGGTAATCGGATGCCAAACCCAGGTCATACTCACTGGGTGGGCTTTCTTCAGTTTGATAACCAAGGTACTTTAAAATCATCCCAAAACCCATCAAGGCTGAGCCTGCCAGGCAGGCTTTCACAACCAGGTCGAGGAAATTACGCCGGGAGAAAGTTTCATCTTTCAATGGCATGGCATTCATGACAGTAACGTGACTCTTGTTGGTCTGGTTCCTGCAGGCAAGTGCTGCCCATCACGGGGTTAAAGGTGAAACGCTGACCGGTGGCTTTTGAGAACAACTCATACAAGGGCGTGCTCAATCCATCACCCACCTGCACCCGGATATTCCAGAGAGGTTCTCCTTTGTCTGTTATCAGGATGGTATCACCCACTTTCAAATCCAGGACTGGATTGAGGAATGCCAGGCGAAGGGCAAGATCGTTCTCTTCTGTGATGATATATGATAGGGGCAGGCTGTCCGTTGTCCCATGGCAGGTACGGCAGCGGATATACTGGATCTCCTTCTTGTTGTTGTACACATGCCCATCCCCCATTGCCTCATGGCGAGTGTGGCAATCAACACAGTCCAGGGTCCACTCACAGCGGGTGAACCCAGCAATGGGTTGGTAATAATCCCCCAAGCGATCGGTTGGGGCATCCTCCCGGGGATGAAACTGCATATCCGATAGGCTATAATTGCCGCGATTATGGCATTTATTACATTGGGTGTAGGCAACGGAAGTGGTCAGCTTGTGAACGAGGGTTCCATCTTCCCGTGGAGCTGGGGAATGGCAGGCAGGGCAACCACTCCAACGACTGTATTCATCACCTTCCAAAGGCTCGGCAGACAGATGACAGAAAAGACAATTGCTTCCAAATGCCTGTAAAGCAGGCGAAGTTTCTGTGCTTGGGTCAAATTCAGACAAACCATCAATGGCATATATCCCCATCTGAGCTGTCAGGTCGGGCTGAGCGCCGAATGCATAACGCATCTGAGTAATCGCGCCTGCATAGGTGGCTTGCAAGCTGCTAGAAACACGCTGGATATGGTCACGGTCAACCTGTGAGCTCCCGCTATGACACTTCTCACCACCACAGGAGGCTTCCACCACCATCAATTCCGAAGGGTTGGAACCACCGCGCATCGTGCTATGTGCCAGGTCAGCTGAGAGTGCCAGTGGTTCGCCGCCATGGCAAAGCACACACCCAAAGGTTTCCACCGGGTGAGATTGGCTAATCTCCAGTAGATCAGCATGGCAAGTGAGACAATACTCAGCCTGCCCGGTGAGACTGGGTGTAATACCCAGGGGTATGGGGCTGCGATACTGCCGATACAACACAAAGCCGGTGGCGACGAATAAAAGGAGTGAGGCGAGTACGAGCAACCGGCGCATATCAGGTGAGAAGGGCGAGCAGGGTGAGCAGGATGATCAACCCTGCAAGAACAGCCATCAGTATCTGTACATTACGACCGCCCAGCGGGAACCACCTGCCAAGCTCGGCGGGTGAAAGCCGCCCAGGAGTGATATAGGGTACCAGGGCGACGACCAGCAATACCCCAAGTGGAATCAGTACCCCAAAGATGAATGGATCCCCCAATTTAAGCAACTGCTGAACCCAGAGGAAGAACCAAGGAGCCAGGTATTCCCTGGCTGAGGCAGTCCCTGCCTGAATTCCCGGTGCCAGTGGCGCAGGTACCAGCAGGGCGAGCAGCACCAGCACAAAGGTCGCCCATAACATGGCCAATCCTTCCCGTCGAGAAAGTTCCTTACGTTTAATGCGCTCATGGGTAGTACGTAGATCGGGAGGTGGCACAGCAATGCCCCCATCACGGCGGACACGGAAAAGATGCCACACGCCAATTACCAGCAGGATTAGCATCAGTCCAAATAGATGCCAGGCGTAGAATCGAATGAGGGTGGTAGCTCCAACCTGGTTGCCACCTACCAGTATTCGGTAGACTTCCGCTCCAACCAGCGGGATGGACCTGACCAGGTTCGTACCTGCCACCAAAGCCCAATGAACACCTTCATCCCAACGCAATACGTAGCCAGTGAAATCCAGGAAGATACAAACGACCAGCAGGGATAAACCGAGCAGGTAATTTAACCGGCGAGGGGGTAGGTATGCGCCGGTGAAAACCACCCTCAACAGGTGCAAGACAACCACCAGGATGAGCAGCTGGGCGGACCAGTAATGCAGGTTGCGAATCAGCCAGCCGAACGGCACCAGGAAGGTCAGCTCCTGGACTGATTTTGCTGCCTGTTCTGGTGTGGGGGTGTAAAAAAAGGTCGCCAGGATGCCGGTAAAACCCACCACCAGGGTCAGGAATACTCCCAGACCACCCATTCCCAGGGTATAGCGCAGGCGTGCCTGGGGGGCAGGGATGGTAGGTGGGTGTAAATGGTCGTAAAAGGATGAACGCATTGAATACAAGGGGATAAAAAACCGCTCTTTTGCGGAGCGGTTCATTGAATAATGGGAGATTTTCAGTCGGCTCCGCTGGATTCCTCTTTAGGATGTTGTGATTGCAGCACTTCTTGCTCGATTTTATCCTCCCATTCCATCTCTTCTTTAAGTTTCTCATTGTACCATTTCTCATGGTGAGCACGTGCATACCAGGCAGATACCTTACCTGAGAACATCGAGAAGAAGGCTTCCTTTTCTTCCGGGAAGACCGCCCCCATATACACGTGGATGAACAACCAGGCAACAATGGTGAATACACAGACAAAGTGAATCGGTTGGGCGATTTGCTTGACGATGGGTGGAAACAAGCTCTTGAATACCATCACGGGTCCGGTGACCATGATGCCAAACGTGCATAAAACCACAAAGTAGCTGTAGATCTTCTGTCCAGCGTTGTAAGCATCCTGGGGAGGCAGTTCTTTATCCTTCATGAAACCCATCATCTGCAATGGTTTAGTCTTCATCCACTCAATATCATCCCTGTCCAACAGCAAACGTTTTGCCGCAAAGGGTACAAAGTACTTGCGGAAGCCAACCAAGACATTAAAGAGAATCACGAAGATCCAGATGAAACCAATCGTGTAATGAAAACGGATCAGATTGGCATCCCCTCCGAAGATATTACGGAAGGCTTCCTGCATCCAGAGCGGGGAAATCCCCAGCCTGGGGGAGGAGATAATGGCAATTCCCGTGGATAGCAGCAACAACCAGGAAAATACATTAAACCAGTGGGTCAGGATATTCGCCAGGTTATGCTTCTTGTACATTTTCTGGCGTAGACGCTGTCGCTCTGGCAAAGGAATATTTTTGTGGCTCATATCATCACTCCATCTGCTGACTATTCGTCAAATTCCTTCTCACCTTCAAGCAATTGTTTGGTGAAGAAGATAGCTTGAACCAGGAAAGTAGCTCCCATAGCTGCCGCCATAAGCGGAATGGCTACGTTCTTCCATCCTTGCTCGGCAATGGTGTAATGGGGGTCACGCGGCAGAGAAGTTTGCGCTACCTGCCCAAAGGGATCCGAAGACAGGATACTTTCCGTTTCTGGAAGGTTAAGATAATAAATATTCGGGTCAGTATCCGTCTCACCATTTTCATAATCCAGGTTCGTTACCGATTTGGCATTCCGCAGCGCAATCGAAACCTCCGAGGTGGGATCATTGAGGTCACCAAACAAGCGCGACTTCCCAACACAAGTGGCGACACAGGCTGGCTCCAGATCGACCTCCAGGCGCTGGAGGCAGGCATTACATTTATCGACCACGCCGCGTTTCTGGTCAATATAACGCACCCCATACGGACAGGCTGCCACACAGTATCCACAACCGATGCAGGCTTCCTGATCTACGAGTACCAATCCATTGACCTTATCCTTATAGGTAGCACCGCTGACGCACACTTCTGTACAGGGTGGGTGTTCACAATGCATACAGTTATAGGGCACGAAAGCATGGCTAAGATAAGGCCAATTCCCTTGTATCCCCTGGTCATGCACCCAGATGCGGGTATGATCCATGGGCACATTGTTCTCAACGCTGCATGCCACCAAGCAGGCACGGCAGTCGATGCAGCGGGCAACATCAATAACGAAGGCATAATGGTTTTTCTGAGGCATAGGATTCTCCTTATCCCGCTTTCTTTACCGAGACGAAGGTCTGGCTGAGCGCTTGACCTCCGCTGATCGGATCGGTGTACGTGACATGTAATTGCGAGTCAGACGCACCCACACCATAGGCGGTCCGTAATGCCATCGAAAGATGACCAAACCCAGGCGTCAGGTAAACACAATCGCTGCGGATGGCAGGGGTGACCTGAAGTTCCACCTTCACTGAACCGACGGGTGAGGTGACCTCCACAGTATCCCAATCCTCCAATCCCAGGGTTTGCGCTGCCTCCGGAGCCATCCACAGGCGTGGTTCATCCTGGTATTTGTGTAAAAGCTGATTGTTTTGAGTGCCCATCTGGGTGTGCTGACCCACCTTGCCTGTTAGCAGGTAAAATTCACCTGCTTTAGGCTGGGGTGGTTCTTCCCATGTTGGTAGTGGTGGAAACCCAGCATTTGCCAATGTTTCTGAATATACTTCCACTTTTCCGCTGGGAGTATTGAACGTAATCTCCTCAGACTTTGCCTCCATTGGAACTTTAATATGGCCGTGCAGGCGAAGCTCTTCCAAGGAATAACCAAGCGGAGCTAGTTGCTGATTCAGGTAGTCTTCCTCATCTTTATATTGGAAGAATTCAGCCAAACCCAGGCGGGTACCCAGCTCTTTATAGATCATCAGGGCAGATTTTGCCTCACCCTGGGGTTCGATGACCGGCTGACGGATAAAGATGTAATCCTTCATAGGCACCAAAGGGTCGTAGCGCTCCAGATATGATGCTTCAGGCAGGACGACATCGGAAAACCAGCCCGTGTCATTCATAATGATGTCCACTGTGACAATGAAGTCCATCTTGTTGAATGCTTCCAAAGTCCTTTGTAGGTCGGGTAAGGCGAGCACCGGGTTCTGGCGTGCGATGAACCAGCCATGCGCCTGGTAAGGTTGACCAGTGAGGACAGCATCGCGTAATTCCTGAAATACACCCAACTTCAGTGGTACTAAGGGATACTTCCATGGCACACCATCCAACCGACTAGCTGAAACACGTGGATATGGAGGTTGTGGTGGAGCACCAAGAGCGATTCCACCTGCTTCAGGGCTTTCTGCTATCAAACAGCCATCGACCTCAAAGACATTACCCACCATGGCATTCAGGATGGCAATGGCACGTTCGGTTTGAAAGGAATTGATGAAATTGGATGTCCGCCATCCAGGGTGAGCTAATGCATTCGGTTTCGCAGCTGCAAACTCACGCGCGATACGCCGAATGGTATCAGCTGGGATACCACATTTCCCTTCTGCCCATTCTGGTGTATATTCAGCATAGTGGGTGGGTAATAGATCACAGCCGATGGTGAATTCTTTGACAAATTCACAGTTTCCCAATTCTTCAATTGCAATAACGTTGATCATTGCCAGTAGAAAAGCTAGATCGGTACCAGGTCGAACTGGCATCCATTCGGTGGCTTTGGAAGCCGTCTTGGTGAAGCGCGGGTCTAGATAGGTTAATTTTGCCCCACGCGCCATGGCATCGATCATCTCAGTGGTCTCGGAGGTCGAAATTGCCTCGGTCAGATTTCGTCCCACCAACAAGATGTACTGGACATTATCATAGTTACGTGCTGGCTCTTCGATACCGTAGGTCAACAGAAACGCAGTAACCATCGCATTGAAGCACAGGCTGCGCTGAGTGCCATAGTTGGGCGAGCCAAACCCATACAGCAGGTTCTCAAATAGGGGTTGCGAGAGGTTATGCGTGGACGAAAATACCATTGCTTCAGGTCCATAGGTGCTCTTGATCTTCAGCATGTTCTCGGCCACCATATCTAAGGCTTCATCCCAGGATGCCTGGCGAAACTTACCTTCACCTCGTTTACCTACCCGGATGAGTGGGGTGAGCACACGGTCGGGGTCGTAGGTGTTCATCAGACCCGACTGGCCGCGTGCGCACAGCTTGCCATGGGAGTGGGGGTGTTCCGGGTTACCTTCCAACTTAACCACCCGTCCTTCATCCACCTTGGCACGTACACCACAGCGCCAGACACACATCTCGCACAGGGTGCAAATGTAACCGTTGCCATTGTCATCCAACGAGCCTGCCTGGCGGGCTGCCCTCGCAACGGGTGGAGGAATGAACTGTCCTACTGCGAATACGGAGGCAGCCGCACCACCCATTTTTAAAAATTCACGTCGTGAGATCACAGTTTTCGGCATAATTTGCCTTTCAATCTATGGTGCTAAATATTCATCACTACAGGTGTATTATTGAAGCTTATCTTTGCGTTGTAAGCCTGCCCGCTCAATCAGGTAGAACAGGAATATAACGATCAGGTCAAAGAACACCACCGCCAGATAGGGATTCAGATTCAGCAAATCAGGAAGAACAACATTGCCCAGGTTTGCGATCTTGGAAATTGCAGGGAATACCTTTGGATAGGTCAGACCATAAAGAACAGCACCAGCGAGGAAGCCCAACAACCCAGGACCAATATAATCAAGCTTACCTTCGCCGCTCCCGGCGGCGCAGGTGCCTGGTCAGTATCCAGCGAGTGCCATCCCCACCCCAAAAATCAACCCACCAATCAGGTTACCCAGGATATAGGTGGCAGGTACGGTGGGAAAGGTGACCCAACCGAGCCCGCGGAAGATATATAACCCAGTCATGGCTACACAAATTGCCGTCATCATATATTTGAGTATCGTCATGTCGGTGAAACGGAACTGGTTGGCAATCTTATGATATTTCGTTAAACCGGCTTTGTTGAGCGAAAAGCCAAAGCCGATACCCAGAACGACAGCTATGATAAAGGTGGTCATGATTTAATACCTCCTGCCGTAGACAATCAAAATGGTGATGATGCCGGATACCATAAATCCCGCCATAAATAAGAAAGCGGCTGGCACGAACAGCATACCACCTGAAATGGCTAATCCACTGGTACAGCCACCGGCAATGCCTGCTCCGTACGCAACGATGATAGCACCAAGGAAGCCGAGTACCCAACGCTTCCAGGGTTGTGGACCAAAGATACGCTTCCATTGGGTATCATCATTGAAGCGAAACTTGAACGTTCGGCTGGAGAGAGCCGCTAATGTACCACCAATAAAGACACCTACCAGCAGGATCACCGACCAGGTGATCTCAGGCCGTATGACTGGCATAGCCCGACCTCCCTCCACACCCCAATAGACGTTGCTGAACACGCTAGGGGCGATTTTCTTACCAATCAACCCTGCTATGCTTTCGAATGCGCCTGAAGCGCCAAGCAATGTGTTGGCAAGCAGTACTGTCAGCAATCCGACAGTACCCAGCACGATGCCCGCTAAGTACGGAGACCAGCTTTCTTTAGATATAAATGATTTAATCTGGTTCATCATTCCTCCAATTCATTGATGTATGAGAAGCGAAGGGTCAGCTGCCTGCCAAAGCCATCAGCAGGGCACGTGTGTCTTTATCTAATGATTGAATACGGCGCACCAGCTCAGGGTCGAGGTGCGAAAGGGCATGCAGCATCTCGTTGGCTTGATCGGGGTTTGCCAGCAGGCGCTTAAGAGCATGCAGTCCCACCGGGTTCAGTTTGGCGACCAGGGGTAATAGTTGGGTCACGTCTGTTGAGTAGCCCTCCACCACAGGTACAAAACCTTCGACCGGCTGAACAGCTTTTGAGGTATAAAAGCCTTTCAAGCCTTTCCTACGCCGCTCGTTCCAATAGACGAAGACTCCACCGCCCAATAATATGCCCAAGATCAATATTAGAAGGATCACGTTGCCCCAGTTGATCGTGGTTTCACCCAGAACAGTTTCATTGTACTGTTGCACGTAATCAATCGTCCCAGGTTGGCTGATGACAATCTCCCCTTCGGTGGGAGCAGTTTGCTCAGTTGTGGATGGTTGCGGGGTCGTATCTGCAGGCGGGGCAATCCCCCCTTCGCCAAGCGTCACACCCAGCAAGGTGGCATATTCCTGGGCAAGCGTCAAATAATCATCGGGGTGGCACATGGCACAACCGGCTTTCACATCCGACTCCCAGGCTACCATGCCGGTATGAGATTGGTTTTTGTCTGTGCTTTGGGGGTTACCAGCATGGCAGCTGACGCAGGCATCGATCTGCGTATGCTGGGTATGCCAGGTGGTGCCATCATTATTCACGGGGTCTTCTCCTTGTGTCTCATGGCAATTCTTACAGGATGAGGCTTGAGACCCGCATTGGGCGCTTGTTTCCCTGGCAGGCAGGAGCAGGAAAAAACCAGAAATTAGAATAGCGCTAAGAAAGATGGGGATAAGATATCGGTTCCTATGAGTTGGCATGCATTTCTCCTCTGAAGTGAAATCTACACAGAAAACCAGTAAATATACCGATGCTAAATAAAGTTGTCCTGATAATCAGTTATGACACTGCGTTAGCCACCTGATCAGCTTCAGCTGTAGTTTCCATCAAACTGGCATTATAGGTCAGCCGGTCACGCAACACTTCGCGCAGCATATTTAATGCCTCCACCAGACGTATATCCGTCAGGTGATATTCCGACGTGGTCCCCTGACGCACGGTATATACCAGCCCGCGATCACGTAAGACTTTCAGGTTGCGGGATGTGGCAGGCTGGCTGATATCCAATTCTTCCGCCAGGTCATTGACTGAACGAGGACGTTCAGCCAATGCGTAGATTATTAATATGCGTTTCGGATCTGCCAGGGCGGAGCAGATATCTGCGTGGAGCTGTGAAATTTCCTGAGTCAGCTGGAGGTTGGTCATCATAATTTATTCCAATATACGTGTATACGAATATACTAATTTATGGTATATTATCGAACAATCCATCCCATAAACAGTATTATTTGTCACATATATTTTGTGATAGTGTCACTTTAACGAAGACAACTGTACAATTATACTGGACGTTGCGGGAGAAAAATCTACAATGTTTGATCGAGAAGCACCTTCAGTTTATGTCGGTCAACTGCTCAGGCAATTACGGGAAGAGCGGGGGATCTCGATTCGCGAGCTTAGTCGGCTGAGCGGTTTATCAGCCAATGCATTGAGCATGATCGAGCGTGGTAAAACCTCCCCATCTGTCAGCACGCTCTACCGTTTGACTGACGCGCTCAATGTTCCCATAACCGCGTTATTTCGCCAGGATCAAGACCAGGAAGCAATTGTCTTTCGATCTGTCGCCGAAAGGACTCATGTGCCTTTCCCTTTAGGGCTCTGGGAAGGGCTGGGTGGAGAAGCGTTTGTTGGTAGAATGCAACCCTTCATGCTAACCTTGGAAAGTGGCGCGGAGAGTGGTAAGGAGAAAATCATGCACACCGGGCATGAATTCGTGATGTGTTTGCGTGGAAAGCTCGAATATGAGGTGGAAGGCAAATTATTCAACTTGGAAGCTGGTGACAGTCTCCTTTTTGCTGCCAGGCTATCTCATCGCTGGCGGAATCCGGGAAACACAGTTACCAGTGCGATCATCGTATTATCTGGGTTTGAAGAATACGAAAAGCCGGGAGTATTCCACTACCCTCCTTAATAGTTCGTATGCTCGTTTTATTTATTTTTATATTGAACGTATTAGCATTCTCACATTTCCACATTCTCACATTCTGACAAAATAACATTCCAACATTCCAGCGTTTAATCATGCCAACGTTCTCTATATGACACAATCATAGAAAATATGTGATTTCTGTCACTATTCACCAGTCTGTATGTGAATACAATCACTTATATATATGAATATTCGTATATATGACTGGAGAGTATATGCCGTATGCCCTGGAACAAGAAGTCAACCAATTACATGCTGAGATCTGCGCTGGATTGGCAGATCCAAAACGCATCCTGATCCTGTACGCCCTGCACGAGAAACCATGCAATGTGAATGAGCTGGTTGAGCTGCTTGATCTGAGTCAACCGATGGTCTCCCGTCACCTCAAGATCTTACGTGAGCGAGGAATGGTAACCACTAACCGCTTCGGTGCTACAGTGGAATACAGCTTATCCGATGAACGCTTGATCCAGGCGCTCGATTTATTACGGGCTGTTCTGGCCAGCAAGCTAATGAACCAGGCTGCCCTGGCAAATACATTTGAATCCATAATTGTCTAATTCATCTTCAAAGAAGGGATATTATATGAAAAAATTACTCATCCTTGGTGCTGGCTCAGCAGGAACAATGGTTGCCAACCGCATGGCGCGCTCGCTGGACCGTGATGAATGGCAAATCACCCTGGTTGATCAAAACGAAACCCATTATTACCAACCGGGCTTCCTGTTCATCCCATTTGGCATATATAGCAAAAACGATGTGGTTAAACCCAAGCGCGATTTCGTTCCTAGCGGCGCAGAGCTGATCATGTCTCCCATTGAGCACATTGACCCGGAGCATAACCAGGTGAAGCTGGAAAAAGGCGGAAAGTTGCTGAATTACGACTTCCTGGTGATCGCAACCGGATGCCAGATTCACCCGGAGCAAACCCCTGGCCTGATGGAACACGAATGGCGTAAATCCATCCATGAGTTTTACACGATTGATGGGACTGCAGCCCTGGCAAAGCACCTGCGTAACTGGCAGGGTGGACGAATGGTGGTCAATGTGGTTGAAACCCCGATCAAATGCCCGGTGGCTCCTCTTGAATTCCTCATGCTGGCGGACTGGTTCTTCCAGGAACACGGCTTACGTGAGAAAGTGGAAATCACCTACGCCACCCCCCTCCCGGGTGCCTTCACCAAACCAGTGGCATCGCGCCACCTGGGTGATATCCTGGATCAGAAAGGCATCAAAGTGGTGCCCGAATTCATGGTCGAACATGTCGACCCGGATGCTAAAAAAATCGTTTCCTACGATGAACAGGAAATCGAATACGATTTGCTGGTCAGCATTCCCCTGAACATGGGAGATGAAGTAATCGCCCGGTCAGGTTTGGGTGATGAGCTGAATTTCATCCCGGTGGATAAGCACACCTTTCTTCATCCAAAATATGCCAACGTTTTCGTCTTGGGTGATGCAGCCAATATCCCTACTTCTAAAGCAGGGTCGGTAGCGCATTTTGCCACAGATTGCTTTGCTGAAAACTTTCTGCGTTACATTGATGGGCTGGAAATGCTGCCTACTTTCGATGGGCATGCAAATTGTTTCATCGAATCAGGTTTCAACAAGGGTCTGCTGATCGACTTCAACTACGATGTTGAACCACTGCCCGGACGCTACCCCCTGCCTGGGATCGGCCCCTTCTCATTGCTGCAGGAGACCGAGATGAACCACTGGGGTAAGATGATGTTTCGCTGGATGTATTGGAACCTGCTGCTCAAAGGCCAGGAATTACCTCTGCCTGCCCTGATGAGCATGGCTGGCAAGTGGAGCAAGTAAGGAGAAAGCCATGGATAATTCTCTACAAGATTTAAACCAAAAGATTGACCTGCTAACCACGCAGGTAAGCTACCTGAACGATCAAGCAAAATTCGCTGAGCGCCAGCGTATGGAACGGGCCGAATTGGTACGCGACATCACCCCCCTGGCAAACCAGGCTTTCAGCTTAGCTGTTGAACAACTGGAAGAAATCCAGGAATATATCGACCTGGATGACCTGCTGCGCCTACTCAAGCGCTTGTTGCGGAATGGACGGACCATCGACAAGATGCTTGATCAGCTGGAGAGCCTGGAAGACTTGATCAACACGATTGGACCACTGGCAAATGATGCGTTCGGGAAGGCAGTCGATATCACAGCCGAACTGGAAGCCAAGGGTTATTTCAACTTCGCGCGAGGAAGCTTGAACCTGATGGATAATGTCGTCGCATCGTTCAGCGAAGAAGAGCTCAACCAAATTGGAAAATTTGCCAACCACACCCTGGCTGATGTTAAGCAAGAGCTTGAAAAACCAATTGATGTGTCTTATATGGGATTACTAAAGCAAATGCGCGACCCCGCTGTCCGGCGTGGATTGGCACTCACCCTGCGTATCATGCAGGTGATCGGCAACCAGGCAGCCAAATAAACCAAGACCAGGTTGAATTAACCACCAAATATATAAGAAGAGATAATCTTTTCATCTACTAAAAGGAGAAATTGAATGGCAACAAAAATGATCGCAGGAAAGAACGTAGAAGTGAATGATGAAGGTTTTATGACCAAACCGGCAGAATGGACCAAGGAAATCGCGGTCGAGCTGGCGAGTGAAGAGGGTTTGAGTGAACTGACCCCTGCCCACTGGAAAGTAATCGACTTTGCCCGGCAAAAAGCAGTCGAGAGCGGTGGAGCATCCCCCACCCTGCGCACGATCACATCCAATGCCGGCGTGACGACCAAAGAGCTGTTTACCCTGTTTCCCAAGGGACCCGCCAAGAAGGTTGCCAAAATTGCCGGACTTGGTAAACCTGAAGGCTGTGTGTAAAAAGATATGAACCAACATGCTGGAATGGTTATGCTATATATCATGCCTCACTGAAGGGGTACGATCATCCTCAAGGGAAAAATCCTTCGGATGTTTAATATCGTGCCCCTACTTCAACAGCATAATCTCAAGACTGGCATTTTTAATAAAAAATAAATTTATAGGAGAAAAATCATGACTGAAAACAAGAACCGCCATATGGCATTTATCTGCTCGAAGGGTGACCTTGACATGGTTTACCCGGCGCTGATCATGGGCTGGGCAGCCCTTGGTAATGGTGTTGATGTGTCCATCTTCTTCACCTTCTGGGGCGTCGATATGATCCGGGAGGACCGCGTGGACCACCTGGAGATCGCCCCGGTGGCGAATACCAGTATGAAGATGAGCATGATGGGCGTACCAGGTAACATTGGCATCCCCCAATTCATGGGTATCATCCCGGGGATGACCCCCTTTGCCACTGCCTTGATGAAAAGCAAGATGAAGAAGCTGGATGTCCCGCCAGTGCGTGAGTACCTGCAGATGTTGATGGATGGGGGTGCGAAACTTTATGGCTGCAAGATGTCCTGTGATATGTTCCAGTTAACCACGGGTGATTTCATTGATGGTGTTGATACCATTCTTACTGCCAGTGATTTCATCGACCTGACCGACGGCGCACAGATCATATTTATTTAGAATATCGGAATTTTTTCGGAAGGGGCTGATCTGAGACCAGCCCCTTCATGTGCAATTTATTAATGTTATTTTGGATTCACTCCACTACTCATCGGGGTTCAAGGGTGTAAATCCTTTACCATGACATAATCAATTATTTCGCATCAGGGCGGATGAGAATAGGCATCCACTGCCGGTAAGGGATTACCAGCACCTCAAAGGGTGGCGCTTCCACCAACCCGCCACAGTTCGTGGCTGAAACCGAAACGATTTGCAATCCCAATTCGATCCACGAGTATGCAGCTTGTGTTTCCGTGATTCCATTGCTCCATAGGATATCAATGGGTAAGGTTGCATCATTCGGGGTGAGCGTAACCGAATACAGGCCTTCCTGGCCGATCAATAGCATGTCTGGTCCGCCAATCTCCGCTCCGCTCAGGCCATTGCAGGGTTCGTAGACATTCACTTCCAGGGTATCGGTCACCACCGCCGAGCCTTCACAGTTGGTGGCGGTAATTTCCACTGTATACGTACCCGGTAAATCCCAGGTATAGGTGGTTTCGGGTGCAGTGTCAGCATTGTTCCAAAGCAGGGATACAGGGGCTGTGGTAGTGATCGGTTCGATGGTGGCTGAGTACGCACCTGTTTCGCCTACTGCCAGGAGAGTTGGCCCATCAATATCCACACTTGCCAATGGATTACATACGCTCTCGCAAGTCATGGGGGCGAACTCAGCGGGACCCAGGGGTGGGTCACAGCTATCATTAACCCGCCCGCCAAAGGTCCACAAACCGGGTAAACCGTCAGTCAGGTCGGAGGTGCACA
>Ga0209254_10000572_pt1 | contig 30480 bp, 28 predicted proteins | sample FrelakmetDIP11DI_FD_187148 | JGI IMG/M metagenome (GOLD analysis project Ga0209254, IMG submission 187148) | Freshwater lake sediment microbial communities from the University of Notre Dame, USA, for methane emissions studies - DIP11 DI (SPAdes)... | ecosystem: Environmental > Aquatic >... | reverse complement strand
AGATGAAGAATCCCAATTGTATCGTATCCGTCATTCAACAGCTCATGTGATGGCACAGGCTGTTCTGGAAAAATTTCCGGATGTAAAAATTGCCATTGGACCAGCAATCGAAGATGGTTTTTATTATGATTTTGACCTGCCTCGCAGCCTAAATCCGGAGGACCTTGAAGATATCGAAAAAAGGATGCGCCGCATCATTCAGGGAAAACATGATTTCACCCGTCAGGTGATCTCGGCTGAAGAAGCGCAGCAGATCTTCAAAGACCAGCCCTATAAGCGTGAATTGATTGAAGACCTTGAAAATGGAAGTATGGACGAACACGGACTACCTGTTATTGAAAAACCCGTATTAACAATTTACCGGCACGATAATTTTGTCGACTTATGCCGTGGTCCTCATGTTGATTCGACTTCCCAAATTAATCCTCAGGCCATAAAACTGACAAGTGTGGCTGGCGCATACTGGCGCGGTGATGAACATCGCCCTATGCTGCAGCGTATTTATGGAACAGTCTGGAATTCGAAAGCAGAACTGGAGGACTACATAAAAAAAATTGAGGAAGCCAAGCAGCGGGACCATCGAAAACTTGGCAAGGAGCTTGACCTGTATAGTACGGTTGAGGAAGTAGGGGCAGGATTGATCCTCTGGCATCCAAAAGGTGGAAAGATTCGCCACACTATAGAGCGCTTCTGGGAAGATGAACATGAAAGATCTGGTTACGATTTCGTTTATACCCCGCATATTGGCAAAGCATCTCTATGGGAAACCAGCGGACACCTGGGATTTTACAAAGAAAATATGTATTCCCCTATTGATATTGAAGGGCAGGAATATTACATAAAACCAATGAACTGCCCATTCCATGTACATATTTATAAAAGCAAAACCAGATCATACCGGGACCTGCCATTGCGTTTTGCTGAAAAAGGGACGGTCTACCGTTATGAACGCAGCGGGGTCTTACATGGTTTATTAAGGGTGCGAGGTTTTACCCAGGACGATGCCCATCACTTTACTATCCCCGAACAAATGCCGGATGAAATAGATTTTGTACTCAAATTCAGCCTGCATATTCTGCGTTCATTTGGATTTAAAGAAATTCAGGCATTTCTGAGTACACGTCCGGAAAAATCGGTTGGTGATAACCATCTTTGGGATGAGGCAGAAAAGGCTCTGCAGACAGTGTTGGAAAAAGAAAAACTCCCCTACCAGGTAGATCGTGGCGGAGGTGCATTTTATGGTCCAAAAATCGATTTAAAGGTAAAAGACGCCATTGGCAGAGAGTGGCAGCTCACCACTATCCAATTTGATTTTAATTTTCCTGATCGCTTTGATTTGAATTACATTGGTGAGGATGGCCAGCAACATCGGCCATATATGATTCACAGGGCTTTACTGGGAAGTATGGAACGCTTCTTTGGTGTACTGATCGAGCATTATGCCGGGGCATTCCCGGTCTGGTTGGCGCCGGTCCAGGCTGTGCTGATACCAATTGCGGACAGGCATGTACCCTATGCCCATCAAACCGCCGGTGATTTAAGAAATGCAGGGCTTAGTGTTGAGGTGGATGATTCGTCGGACCGGATGAATGCGAAAATTCGTAATGCCCAGAAAGAGAAAGTTCCCTATATGCTCGTTATCGGAGACAGGGAAGTTGAAAACCAGCAGATTGCCCTTCGATTAAGATCTGGTGAAAATCCCGGCGCAATGTCTTTCCAACAATTTCTAGACATAGCTATGAAAGATATTGCAGACCACAATTAATCCGGCATTTATGATAGAAATACCATAAACCATACCTTTATTTGGATAATATATAATTAAAACAAACTTAAACAGGCAAATTGTTGTAAAATAATATATTATGTGAGAAATCGAACAGTAGGCAAAATAATGGTCATATTTTCATTTTATAAGAATCAATAAAGTCAATAATTAATATTCGTTCTATAAGATAAGAGGAGATAAAAAATAAGCACAACAGAATATCGTGTAAACGAAACCATAAAGGAAAAAGTAGTTCGCGTAATTGATCCAAAAGGTGAAAATCTCGGAGATATCCCCATCGCGGAGGCTTTAAGAATAGCCCAGGAAGCGGACCTTGATTTGGTTGAAGTTGCCCCTAATGCTAGCCCCCCGGTTTGCCGGGTAATGGATTATGGTAAATTTCTCTACGAACGTACCAAGAAAGATCGAGAAGCACGCAAAGCACAAACTAAAATCGAAATAAAAACAATTCGGCTTCGACCAAAAACGAATGACCACCACCGTGGTTTTAAAATACGTGATGCACGGCGCTGGCTGGAAGATGGGATGAAGGTGAAAGTTGACATTCGATTTAGAGGTAGGGAAATTTCCTACCCGGAAATTGCTATGCAGGATATGAAAGAAATTGCTGCAGAGCTTCAGGAGGTATCGACTGTAGAACAACCGCCAAGTTTGGAAGGCAAGGTCATGGTGATGGTTCTTGCTCCTAACAAAGTCGGTAAGAAAAAATGAGCCTCGTTTGAAGTATTAATGCAATAGCATATATTCCTTTTATTGATAATTCTTTCAATAATTCACTAACCATAAATTTTAATATGGTAGTATAATGTGATGTCGCATTTCTGAACTGAATATCTTGGAAAAAGGAGTTATCAGCCGTGACCCAAAAGAAGACATCCGGCAAATTTAAATTAAAAACCCATAAAGCAACATCGAAAAGATTTCGAGTTACGGGTTCAGGCAAATTGATGCGTACCAAAGGTGGTAAAAGCCACCTGCGTCGGCGCACCGCAAAACGGACTAAGAGATTGTTTGATCAGACCGTTCCCGTTGTGGGAGACGGTATCCAAGGCACAGTCCTCAGATTAGCCCCATATTTGAAAAAAAAGGGATGATCTGAGACGGTCAATTAATTCTGCAGTCTTTGGATGTAAACAACTGGATTTTGTATCCGACGTCCCTCGACGTGCAAAGGAGTGAACCATGACCCGCATTAAAGGTGGACCGTATTCCCACCGAAAACATAAAAAAGTTTTAAAGATTACTAAAGGCCAATACGGATCAAAGAGTACTTTATTCCGACGGGCAAATGAAGCCATGCTGAAAAGCCTCTGGTATTCGTACCGGGACCGGCGAGTGCGAAAACGCACGCTGCGCAGATTGTGGATCAGCCGTATTAATGCAGCTTCCCGTCTCAATGGTATGTCCTACAGCAGATTGATCGATGCGTTACGAAAGGCAGAGGTCAATCTAAATAGAAAAATGCTGGCAGATTTGGCAGTAAGAGATCCGCAGGCATTTACGGCAGTGGTGGATAAGGTAAGATAGGTGTAATCCTGCAAATAAAAAGATTGGCAGTTCTGGTTGAACTGCCAATCTTTTTGTATTTAATCACCTGGGGTTCCAAATGAATAGATCTATCGATACCAATAAGCTTCCCGGGCAAATGAAATCACTACGCCGATAATCCAGGGATATTCCTGCTAATAGTGTGGATGGTACATAAATACTGCCGGTATATTTCACCCCGATGGAAGGAATATATCCGCAATGATTTCCCAAGGATTGGTAAATCCATCCCGGGGGAAAGCTCTGCCTGGGTTAAAATCCAGGTGCGGGTACCTTAAAACCAGATGTGACCGCCTGAGAATCATTGCCTGCCCGAAATTGCAGCCATCCTGTCTGATCCAAGCGACGTGAAGGGGAAGAGAATAACCAACCAGTTTCGGTTTCCTGTGGAAGTACAAAAACGGAGGATAGGTTACCATGAAAAAAATCGTTTTCCCGGCAATATCAACCGTTATTTATTCCAAAGTAGTTGCCGCCAGGATATTTAGATTAGAATCCGGGAATGCAACAAATACTTCACTGGATCACACCACTGAACATAAGATTTTTTCGATATAAAGCAAAATGCTGGAAAATTATTGGGAAATATAGATATAAGAGTGGAGACCAATTGGAATGATAACTTCACCCCAAAATGAAAATATTCGCCATGTCCGGTTATTACTTACAAGTAGAAAGGCGAGAAAAAAATCCGGTCAGTTTATCCTTGAGGGAATCCGTCTGAGTGAAGAAGCTGTTGGGTCAGGTTTAATACCCGAAAAAGTTCTCTTCAGTGAAGATCTCAATCAGAGAGGGATAAGCCTCATCGGTCATCTCCCAATCCCCAAGGAGAACATCCTGGAAGTAAAAAGCACTCTGCTGTCAGATTTATCCGATACCGAAACATCCCAGGGCATATTAATGATTATCAAAGACACACCACTGTTGCTGCCACAAACTCTCGATTTTGTCCTGATATTGGATGAAGTCAAGGATCCAGGAAACCTTGGGACGTTGCTGCGAACTGGGGATGCCGCCGGGGTTCAGGCAATTTTCCTGACACCAGGCACAACCGATCCGCTCTCACCGAAAGTCCTCCGTTCCGGGATGGGAGCGCATTTTCACCTCCCAATATTGGCTATGGATTGGGACAGCGTCTTATCCATATTGGGTAGAAATATCCCAAAACCGTTTGAATTAATTCTTGCTGATTCAAAGCAGGGAGTTTCTTTATGGGATCTGGATTTACGTCAACCGGCTGCAATCATCATTGGGAACGAGGCATTTGGAGCAGGTATTTCTGCCGGGAAATATGCCACCAAGAAGTGTAACATCCCCATGTCTGGCCGCAGTGAATCCCTCAATGCGGCCATCGCCGGGGGAATTCTCCTATTCGAGGTTGTCCGGCAGAGAGAAAAAATCGGAGACTAATTAATGCGGGCTCGGCAGGATATCTTCGTACGACATGATAAAAATAATACTAAAATCAGGGGAGGGTTATTACAATTTCAGCCTCTTCTCTTTGTTCAGTAATCCAGGAATCGATATAGCTTTGTAATAATATTCGCCTGGCATCACCGGATAAAGGACGGTCATCCTGCTTTTCCATAATTTGAATAATATGAAACCCGATCCCGGATTCAATTATTTCACTGTATTGCCCTTGTGATAATTCAAATGCTGCCTGCTCCACTACCGGTTGAGTCATATACCCTTTTGGAAACCAGCCCAATTCTCCTCCGGTCAAAGGATCATACAACTTCGCCAGCTCATTAAAATCCGTTCCAGCCTGGAGGCGTGTATACACATCCTGGGCAGTCTCTAAATCGTATAGAAGAATTTGTTTGGCATGAACCTGGGGAGCCGTATCTGGAAACTGATCGATCAATTGGTCCCTTTGCCAGTTTGCGGCTAACTGCCGTTTTAAGGTTAATTTTATACTTTCATCCTGATAACCATTTTCCCTCATCCAATTTTGATATACTTCCTCCCCGCCCGCACTTTGGATAATTCCGTTTAGGTAGGAACCCAATTCTTCCTCGGTAAGATTAAAACCGTTCTGGTAGGCAGTCTGCGCCATCATAGTCTGTCCGATTAATTCATCTAATACCCTGTTTTCCAGTTCATCATCAGGCAATAGCTGGGAAACTCCCTCATTTTCTTTTCTTAATCGGGACAGGTCACTTTCATATTCTGAGAGCAGGATTCCCTCCCCATTTACCGTAAGTGCTAATGGAAGTACTGTTGCAGTCACGGTTGGAGACACTGCAACCGTTGGCGTGCTGGTCATTATGATGGTTGGTTCAATTGTTTCGATTTTTGGAGAACATCCGGAGATTAGAACAAAAACGGAAAGAATGATTCTCTGAAATAATTTGGATTGAATGATCATCATAGCTCGGATTATACCCTTGCCATGCTGAATTTGGATATGAAGTCAAATATCGCGGTTTATTAAAATATACAATTCTTTAAGGTATTTAAGGTCACAAGTCCTTGAATCCCTTATCCCACTATGCTAAAATGTTGCTATAATACCTAAATATGGTACCTACATCGTAGCTACCCCCCATATGTGGGGGGTTCTTTGTCTAAGTCTGGATAAGCACCAGATAAGGGGTATTTTCTATACGGAGGTTATTTGTGCGTTGCCCATATTGCAAACATGAACATACAAATGTAATTGATACAACCCACGATAACCGCAGTGGTGTAAGGAGAAGGAGAGAGTGCGGGTACTGTCATCAGCGATTCAGCACGTATGAAAGACCTATCCTTGCAACCCCGATGGTTATTAAACAGGATGGTACCCGTGAAGAATTTGACCGGGAAAAACTTTTACGCGGCATTAGAATAGCGTGTGCAAAAAGACCAGTTTCTGCTGCAGATATTGAACACTTGGTCGGGGAAATTGAATCATCACTTCAAAAACTAGGTAGGTCAGAGGTATCATCGCGGGTTATTGGCGACCGGGTAATTACAGGATTAAAAGGGATGGATCAGATCGCATATATACGCTATGCGATCGTCTATTTACGCCTGGATGACTTGTTGGAAATTCGCAAGGAAATTGACCGATTACTTGTCTAACGATAATTATAACTATTTATGGGGTAGAGAATGGATCAATCAACTATCAGCGCTAAACATAGTGTTTTACCTACACCTCCCATACCGGAGGACCTGCCAGAAGTCGAATTTTCTGAAAATGCACATTCCGTTTTCATCCGCCGGTATGTTCGGCGAGGTGATGACGGTGATCCGGCAGAAACGCCGGAACAAACATTTTGGCGTGTTGCTTACCATGTTGCCAAGGTAGAAGAAAATTGGAATCAAGATATTTTAAGTCATGCTAAAAACTTCTACGAACTCCTGGCATCAAAGAGGTTTTTCCCTAATTCTCCCACCTTTACAGGGGCTGGAACCCCGCTTGGCCAGCTGGCTGCTTGTTTTGTATTACCAATCAGTGATGATATGGGGCGCGATCAATCCGGAATTTTTCAGACCTTGCGTAACGCCGCTTTAATTCAACAAACCGGTGGTGGAAATGGATTTGGTTTTTCTCGTATTCGTCCAAAAGGATCCCGGGTGAAATCATCTGCCGGGCAGGCAACCGGACCGGTGGGGTTTCTCAGTGTATATGACCACGCATTTGGCGAGGTTGCCCAGGGTGGATCCCGGCGCGGTGCCAATATGGCTGTTTTGCGGATTGATCATCCGGATATTGAATCATTTATTACTTGCAAGACAAACGAAGATGCCATCACAAACTTTAATATCTCTGTTGGGGTTACAGATAAATTCATGCTCGCAGTAAAAAATGATGAAATGTGGGACCTTCGCTTTCCTGATGTTTTATCTCCCCAATACCGAAAATTTAACGGTTCAATTGAACATGCTGAGAAGTTAGGAATTCCTGTCTATACCCACAAGAAATTACCAGCCAGGAATCTTTTCAACCAAATTGTTCATCAGGCTCATTATAACGGCGAACCGGGGATGCTCTTCCTGGATGCAGCTAACCGAACTAATCCCGTACCCCACCTATATGAATTGGAAGCAACCAATCCTTGTGGTGAACAATGGCTGGGGCCTTATGAGAATTGTTGTTTAGGATCGATTAACCTTGCCCAGCATTTTGCGGTCAATCATCAGATCGATTGGGATAAGTTAAGACAATCCACCATATTGGCGACCCGGTTTTTAGATGATGTTGTTAATGCCAACAAGTATGTACCAGCTGTACCTGAATTAGAAAAAGCTGCCCTTCAAGCAAGACGCATCGGATTAGGGATTATGGGTCTGGCTGACCTGATGTACTATGTTGGTGTCAGGTATGGTTCACATGATGGCCAAGAATTTGCTTCTCAGGTCATGGAATATGTCCGTTATTATTCCATGTTAACAAGTATCGAACTAGCAAAAGAACGCGGCATGTTCCCTGTTATTGCAGGAAGTATTTATGATCCGAATAATTTAACCTGGCAGCCACCCCAACCTATTGTTACACACGTACATGATTGGGCCCGTCCGGTTCTGGACTGGCAGATAATTATCGACGGCATCCTCCAATTTGGCATTCGCAACGCAGCCCAAACGACAATCGCTCCCACAGGCACTATAGCCACGGTGGCTGGCATTGAAGGATATGGCTGCGAACCTGTATTTGCTCTGGCTTATATCCGCCATGTCAACGACGACGGAAAAGATCTGCAGCTAACCTATACCAGTCCTCTGTTTGAAATAGCCTTGGGTGAAACCGGGATAACCAACGCTGAAAAGGAAGAAATTATTCAACAAGTATTAGAGCACGGGAATTGCCAGGGAATAACCGATATTCCTATATCTATACGCAATATTTTCGTTGTCTCCTCGGATATATCTGCAGAAGAACATGTCCGGATGCAAGCTGTCATGCAAGCCTTCGTAGATAACAGCCTCTCTAAAACCATTAATTTCCCTGCCAATGCTACCGAAAATGATGTGGCAACTGCTTATATGCTTGCCTGGGAACTGGGGTGCAAAGGGATAACTGTGTATGTAACCGGGTCAAGGGAGAAAGTTGTCCTTGAAACGCGCGCCACTGCAGATAAGAAAAAGCTGTTGGTAAGGGAATCATCTCAAGAGTCCTGGGATTTCCAGGATAAGGAAACGCCAGACCAGATGTACATTTGGAATGAAGCAAAGAAGCCACGACCGAAAAACTTACCAGGATACACCTATTCGATTGAAACTCCCCTTGGTAAGGCATTTATCACAATTAATGAAAATGGCGACAATCAGCCATTTGAAGTATTCATCAACACTGCCAAGGCAGGCTCAGATACTGCGGCTGTCTCAGAGGCAATTGGGCGTATGATCTCATATAATTTAAGGCTCAGTTCCAGGGTTGAACCAAGCCTCCGTCTCAGGGAAGTAATACGCCAGCTATCCGGTATCGGAGGTGGCAGACCCCTTGGTTTTGGTCCAAACAGGGTTCGTTCCCTTCCGGATGGTGTTGCCCAGGTGTTGTTGGAATACCTGGAGCATCGCAGCAATCGGCGAATGGATCACAAATCCCCCGATAATATTCACATTCAACAGCAGCCAAACCTGAATTGGGAAGAGTCCTCATTATATGAGACCGGGGAGGTCGGTCAATTAATCATTGGAGATTTGTGCCCGGAATGTGGTCAGGCGGCACTGGTTAATGAGGAAGGGTGCAAGAAATGCCATGCCTGCGGATACAGTGAATGTTGATTGCTTATCAATCCCAGTAATCGCAAATATTTTGCTTTTTTTATAAATTGGAGAGTTCAAGATAGTTGTTCCTGAGAAACCAACCATCATCCTTATTAATAGATAATATTAACCCTCAGAGATTCATTTTTGGTTTAAATCCATATAATAATTAATGATGATGTGTATTATTTTTTCACTCATTATAGAATGATATTTGGATCAGCTACCAGGGGTAATGGACTGAAAAATCCTATTTGAATGGGTTGTAAGTGTTATGAATGCCTACAAATCAGAAAATTCCAATCACTAAGATATTTATTATTTCAGGAGGTATTGGGGCCAGCGGTGAGCAGCTGGTAAATACGGTTTTAGCTCAATTTCCAGGACAGAATGTAATAATTGAAAATAAGAAACATGTACAAAGGACATTGCAAATTCAATATATCCTATTACAGGCACAAAAAGAACAAGCCTTCCTTGTCCATACCTTGGTGGACAAAGGATTGCGATGCTACTTGATCCAAGAGGCAAAAAAGAGGAATATTCCCGAAGTGGATATGATGGGGGATTTGATTGAATGGCTTTCTGTACATCTCAATCAGGAACCCTTGCAAGAGCCCGGGCGGTACCGCAAACTGCAGCGTGAATATTTTGACCGGATCGATGCCATTCATTATGCGATTGCCCAGGATGATGGTAAAAATCCGACCGGCTGGCCGCAAGCTGATATCGTTCTTCTGGGAGTATCACACTCTGGAAAAACTCCCCTAAGTATGTACCTGGCGGTCCTGGGATGGAAGGTCGCCAACATCCCTCTAATTCCGCAGTTGCTTTTCCCGAAATCAATTTTTGGACTGGACGCAAGGCGGGCAATAGGCTTGACCATAGACCCGGCACAACTTTATATTTATCGTTCCCATCGGCTGGCACGCATGGGTATACCTTATAAATCCGATTATAACGATTTTGAAAAAATCACCGAAGAAATAAATTTTGCGAAGGGGATATTTCAAAAAGGCGGGTTTAAGGTTATTGATGTAACCGATAAAACCATTGAATTGTGTGCCGATGAAATAATTAAACACCTAACCAGTTTTAGGCTGGTTTAATGATGTTTTTCTTCTTGTAGAACAATCGCTAATATCTTCCGTTATCCTATTGCCTGGAAATTAACCGACCATCTTTGGTGGGAAATAGGATTTTTTTCGCTCTTATCATAATTCCATTTGGAAGAACCGCCTGAAGCATGCTTCTTTATTACACACAACCGCTCACCCTGCCAACTAATTACGACGTTCTGGTTCGTGGGGGTTGTTCTTCGCAGGAATATATCCTGCTTTCACCAAGTACTTCATGGATATAACTCATCCAGTCACTGATGGGTATTCGCTGAGGACATTTATCTTCACAATCATGGCAGTGCTGGCAGGCGGATGCGCGTTCAGCTGCATCCAGTTCACCGTATGTATATTTCATGGATTTTATATCATCCAGCATTATCCCGCGGTTAAAAACTTCAAAATTGAGGGGAATATTTACTCCATGCGGGCATGGCATACAATACTGGCAGTTAGTACAGGGAATGGGGCAGATTTGATAAAAGGCATCCTGTACGCTGCGGATAACTTCTCCCTCCAGTTTGGAGAAACTGCCAACCTTGGACCGGTCTGCACACTCAAGGTTTTCCTTGACTTGCAATGTTGATGTCATTCCACTTAGAATGACACTTACTTCTGGTTGGTCCCAAATCCACTGTAACGCCCAATCCACTGGTGACCGAAGTCTGTCAGCTGTAGTAAAAATAGATTGGATTGCAGGCGGTGGCACTGCCAATTTTCCCCCCAGAAGTGGTTCCATGACAATTACCGCCAAGCCCCTTTCGGATGCATATTTTAATCCTGATAGACCTGCCTGTTCTTCAATATCCAGGTAATTGTATTGTATCTGGCAAAAATCCCAGTACTCAAATTCATCAATTATTCTTTTGAATATTGGGAATTCGTCATGAAAGGAAAATCCTATGGCTCCAATATATCCTTTGTCTTTCTTTCTCTGCAGCCAATCCAGGACACCCAACCGGAGTAAGTTTTCCCAATAGGCTAGGTTTAATGTATGCACTAAATAGAAATCAATCCGTTCTGTTTTAAGTCTGCCTAGCTGTTCTTCGAAGTACATGTCGAAATCACCCTTTTCTTTTATCAGCCAGCTCGGCATCTTTGTTGCCAATTTAACTTTTCGACGGTGATCGGATGTTAGTATATCGCCAACTAACTTCTCACTCTCTCCATCGTGATACGTATAGGCTGTATCTAAATAATTGATACCACCTTCAATCCCCGAATGGATCATGCGGGTTGCAGTAGGAATGTCAATACAATTTCTTTTTCCATCGAGCACCGGTAGTCGCATACAGCCAAATCCAAGTGCCGATACCTCCCAATCCAGTTTTCCAAATTTTCTGTATTGCATCATTTGCCTCGTCATAATTTAAGAACTGGAACAATTATAGCATCCAGATCATATCATTTTTCCCTGAGATTTTGAACCTCTTAAATTTTGTAATAACAATTTAAGAAATTGCACAGATTATCTAAATGCCCATGAATTCCACGGATAAGGAACGAATTATGATATGATTATCAGTCGTTTTTATATCGACGGTTCAACTGGTATTTTATAGATAATAAAGGTTATTAATAAATGTTAAAAGCAAGAAATGATATTAGAAATATTGCAATCATCGCTCATGTTGACCATGGAAAAACAACCCTTGTTGATGGTTTATTAAAGCAAGCCAGGGTATTCAGGGAAAATCAGCAGGTTCAGGAACGTATTATGGATTCCAACGCCCTGGAACGAGAACGCGGAATCACAATTCTTGCCAAAAATACAGCTATCCTTATTCCTGATCCAAAGAGCGGTGAGATGGTCAAGATCAACATCGTGGACACACCAGGACATGCTGACTTTGGGGGTGAAGTTGAGCGAATCATGAATATGGTAGATGGTGTGCTTCTGCTTGTGGATGCTGCAGAAGGACCAATGCCCCAGACCCGCTTTGTCCTTAAGCAGGCACTTGAAAGGGGAATCAAAGCTATCCTGGTGATAAATAAAATTGATCGGAAGGATGCCGATCCACTTCGCGCCCTCAACCAGACATTTGACTTGTTCATCGAGCTTGGCGCTTCAGAAGAACAGGCTGAATTTCCAATCGTTTATGCCAATTCGGTCAGTGGACAGGCAGGCATGACCCCCGAATTAAGCCCAAACCTGCAGCCTCTCTTTGAAGCGATTCTCGAGCAGATACCTTGTCCTATGGTAGATATGGATGCTCCGTTGCAAATACTGGTGACAAATTTGGGCTACGATGAATACCAGGGAACCTATGCGATTGGTAGAATCCATGCAGGCAAAATTAGTCTAAACCAAAACTTAGCACGTATAACATTGGATGGATCCATCCTGCCTGAACGGGCAAGATATTTGTATATTCACCAGGGATTGGACCGGGTGGAAGTTGATCATGCAAGCGCTGGGGAAATTATTGCTATAGCTGGTCTGGAAAATATTGCTATTGGGGAAACGCTTGCTGACGCCCTGAATCCAATCCCGCTCCCGCCCATAGAGGTTGAGGCTCCTACAGTTAGAATGACTTTCGGAATAAATACATCACCATTTACCGGTCGCGAAGGAAAATGGTCAACTTCACGAAAGTTGCGCGAACGCCTGTTCAACGAACTTCGCAACAATGTTGCCCTTCAGGTTATAGAAACCGATAGTGCAGACACATTTATTGTAGCAGGGCGTGGGGAACTTCACCTGGCAATTCTCATCGAAACCATGCGCCGTGAAGGGTATGAATTTCAAGTCACCAGAGCCAAAGCGATATTCCAGGAAAATGAGTTGGGTGAAATTCTGGAACCTTATGAAGATGTATTTATCGACACCAGTCCCGATACTGTCGGGGTGGTTGTTGAAATGCTTGGTACACGGCGCGGGAAAATGTTGAATATGATAAATAATCCGGATGGTTCCGTCCATCTGAAATACCTGGTTCCAACCCGCGGGCTGTTGGGATTCCGTTATCAACTGCTTACTCAAACCAGGGGAATGGGTATTATGAACACATTTTTCCATGGGTATGGTCCTTTGGCTGGCTCGATTGAATCGCGGGCTACCGGTTCTGTTGTCGCCTGGGAGGCTGGGATCACAACAACCTATGGCCTTAAGAATGCTGAGGAACGCGGTATCCTATTTATTGGTGCTGGAGTGGATATTTATGAGGGTATGGTTGTCGGAGAAACCCAGCGGTCTGAAGATATTGTCGTCAATGTTTGCAAGAAAAAGCACCTGACCAATATGCGTTCTTCGAATAAAGATATTGAGTATCGCTTATCTCCACCGCGAGATTTATCACTCGACCAGGCACTTGAATACCTTGCCGAGGATGAGCTTCTTGAAGTAACTCCATTAAATTTCCGTATACGAAAGCAGATTCTGAATACTGAAGAACGCGGCAAGACGCAAAAAAAGGAAAAAGAAATCCTGCGTGAGGCGTCCCTGCCATAGCAAATTCAGTTGTATTTTGCCGTATCACAGGATAGTGTAATCAATCAAATATTTGTAAATCATTAATAACAATTTCCGGAATATATTGGGTTTTTATTAAATTCTAGGCAGTAATTCGATATAATCGTAACGGTGAAATCATCAATTATTTATATCCTGATTGGTATTCTGGTACTCACCTGTTCTGGGTGCTCCAACCGGGCGAATGAACAGACCGGTACGTCCTCAGAAGTCCATACCATAAAAAACAAGGGCTCTGATACCATGGTAAATTTAGCCCTTGCCTGGGCAGAACAGTACCAGATGCTAAATTCGGATGTTAATATCTCTGTCAGCGGAGGCGGGTCTGGGACAGGGATCACTTCGCTTATTAATGGAACCACCGATTTAGCAAATGCCTCCCGGGAATTAAAACCCATCGAATATGAAGAGGCCGTAAAAAATGGGGTTTTACCTCAAGAGATAGTTGTCGCAAGGGATGCGATTGCTGTAATAGTAAATCCCTCCAATCCAGTTGGTGAATTAACTTTACTCCAAATATCAAGTATTTATAAGGGAGAAATCAACAACTGGAAAGAAGTCGGTGGGGACGATCTTCAAATTGTCCGCTTATCCAGAGAGACCAATTCAGGCACGCATGTGTATTTCCTGGAAACAGTAATACGCCTGGGTGATTTTGAAGACAAATCTATTTTCTCACCTACAACATTACTACTGCCATCATCCGAAGGGATAATTTCCGAAGTTCGGGATAACCCCCATGCCATCGGTTACGACGGATTAGGGTATATCACGGATGAAGTAAAAATGGTTGCTGTTGCTAAAGACCCAAAATCTCCCTATATCATACCCAGCGTTAATACCGTAAATAATAATCAATATCCCATCTCCAGAGACTTATATATCTACACCAACAAAAATTCTGAGGTATATATAAATAAATATATTAGTTGGATTTTATCTTCAGAAGCCCAAGATATCGTTTTAGAACTTGGTTTTGTCCCAATTATTGCAGGTGATTAATGGACACATTGTTCACGCACGTGAGAAAGAAATCCAAAACTGAATTCATCATTACCCGTATCATTCAGTTCTCCGGTTATCTAAGTATCCTTTATGTGAGTCTCATCAGCCTTTTCCTGATTAAAGAGGGATTCCCTGCAATCTATAGTGTCCCATTTGACAGTGTTTTTGGGAAATACTGGTACCCGATTGAATCTTATTTCAGCATCTGGCCGTTAATCCTGGGATCGATTACAGTCATGATTGGTGCAACTATCGTTGCAGTACCCCTGGGTATAGGAACAGGTATCTATATTTCTGAAATTACCCCGCAATGGGCAAAAGAATTCCTGAAACCCCTGGTTGAGATTCTTGCAGGGGTTCCTTCGGTCGTCCTTGGATTTATTGGCATCCAGGTGATCGTTCCTTTCATCCGGGAGTCCTTTAATCTGCCTACCGGGTTGACAGCTTTTACTGGATCCATCCTTTTAGGTTGGGCTGCAATTCCGACGATCGTTTCTATCACAGAAGATTCCCTGAATACTGTACCTGGATCATACCGGCAGGCTTCACTCGCACTTGGAGCCACTCCGTGGCAAACCATTTGGGGGGCAACCCTTCCCGCTGCCAGGTCGGGGGTAATTACAGCGGTGATGTTGGGAATTGGAAGGGTAATCGGGGAAACGATGACTGTCATGATGGTCACGGGCAACGCTCCGGTTGTGCCGCAAGGCTTCCAGGCAATCTTCGCACCGGTTCGAACAATGACCGCAACCATTGCATCGGAAATGGGTGAAGTTGCCACGGGAAGTGTCCATTATCAAATGCTTTTCCTGATCGGTATCATTCTTTTCTTATTCTCATTGATTATCAACATTGTTGCATATTTAGTCAGTTTCCGAATCGTAAAACGCTCTGAAAGATTGCTTTCCTAGAAAAAAAATGAACCAAAAACCTACCTCCAAAAGAATTACCCAACAAAAGATCGGATATTCTGCTTTATCCCTGCTGGCATTAATAACCGTCGCGCCAATTATTGCCCTGGGTATATATATCCTTGTCCAGGGACTTTCAGTGATCAGCCTTGAATTTCTCACAGGATTTCCAAGTGATGGGATGAAAGCCGGCGGCATCTTCCCAGCCATATTGGGTACTATCTATCTCACTTTGGGAACCGCATTATTTTCTGTCCCTCCGGGAGTTGCAGCAGCCATCTATTTATCGGAATATGCCCCTGATAATCGTCTGACCCAATTGATCCGCGTATCGATGATTAATCTGGCTGGTATTCCATCCGTCGTTTTTGGTCTTTTTGGCCTCGGCTTGTTTGTAATATTCTTGAATATCGGCAGTAGTATTCTGGCTGCCTCGTTAACCCTCTCAATTATGACTTTGCCGGTAATTATTACGGCATCGGAGGAAGCTCTTCGTTCAGTACCGACAGAGTTCCGTGTGGTGAGTGTATCTCTCGGCACCACCAAGTGGGAGACCATCCGCCGCATCGTACTTCCCCAGGGGATTCCTGGAATAATTACAGGGGTCATCCTGGGATTGGAACGTGCAGCTGGAGAAACCGCCCCCATACTTTTCACAGGGGCAGCATTCTTCCTGCCAATGTTGCCAAGCTCACCCCTAGATGAGACCATGGCACTTCCTTACCACTTATTTGTCATTTCCACCCAGGTCCCCGGAATGTCCATTGATATCCAGTATGGAACAGCCCTCGTTTTGCTCACATTTGTGCTTGGGATGAATATAATTGCCACAGTTATCCGCTCAAGAGCCAGGGCTAGGAGGCAGTGGTAAAAAGAATGGATAAAGTCATTGTTGAAAATCTCTCCCTGGCTTATGGTGACGGGGCGGAAAGTCTCAAGAATATCAACCTGAGAATCCCGTCCAATGCGGTTACCGTATTATTTGGACCATCTGGTGGCGGGAAATCTACTTTCTTAAGGGTACTCAACAGGCTTAATGACCTTGCTGATGTAAAGACCGTTACTGGTACGGTAACCATCAATGGAGTAAATATCCTTGACCCCTGGTTGGATGTGATCCAATTAAGAAGGAAGATTGGTATGGTTTTTTCCCGGCCGGTGCCTTTGCCATTAACCATCTACAAAAATGTCAGTTATGGCTTAGAGGTTGGTGGCGTAAGGAAAAAATCGGTTTTGGATTCTGCGGTTGAAAAAGCACTCCGCCAGGTTGCTCTCTGGGAGGAGGTCTATGACCGATTGCAAGATCCTGCCAATACCCTCTCAGGTGGCCAGCAGCAGCGCCTTTGTATAGCCCGGGTGCTTGTATTGAATCCTGAAATTATTCTTCTGGATGAGCCAACTTCTGCCCTTGACCCTATTTCCACAAAAAAAATCGAATCCCTGCTAAATGAACTCTCCAATACAATTACAATAATTCTCGCCCCACATAATTCTCAACAATCCGCCCGCATGGCTGATTATGCGGCATTTTTCTTACAAGGGGAGGTTATTGAGTTTGGTAAGGGTGAGGAATTATTTCTTAATCCGGCTAACCAGAAGACACAGGATTACGTGGCAGGACGATTTGGTTGATTCTTCATCTAAACAATCCTTGCCATACCTGGTCGTTTAAATCATCAGTTTATTAGCTCGAAAAATCATACCACTACCGGAGCAACAAACGAATTTCAAACTATTCCAGATTCAGGACCGATGCTAGTATATACTTAAATCAAATATTTTAATCACATCCTGAGGATAATTTATGGCAAAAAGGCTTATTCTTGTTGCTGGAAATATTGGATCGGGAAAAACCTCTCTCACCCAAAGGATAGGCGAGCGGCTTGGATGGAGGACCGCTTACGAGTCTGTCTCGGACAATCCGTATCTCCCAAATTTTTATGCAGACATGAAAACCTGGTCGTTTCATTTGCAAATCTTCTTTTTAGGACATCGCGCAGAACAACAAATTGATTTATGGAATGATCCTCATTCCGCCATCATCGACCGCAGTATATATGAGGATGCATTCATTTTTGCCAGAGCACTCCATCAACTGAATAATCTTTCAGATCTGGATTACGAAGCCTATCTGCGTGTTTTTAATCTTGTCGTCCAGGGATTACCATCCCCATCCCTGGTGATATACCTTAAGGCACCAGTGGGTGTGCTCTTAGAACGGATCCACCAAAGGGGCAGGGATATGGAGTCGGGAATTGATGCGGCATACCTGGAACTCCTGGATGGTTTTTATGACGATTGGATCAATACCTTCGAAAGCTGCCCTGTGCTCACCATAAAATCGGATGATCTGGACTTTGTACACAAATCCCAACACCTGGACATCGTCGTCAACCACATCCTTGAGAAATTAGAAGGTAAGGATGAGTTAATTTTTTCATGATGTTTTTTTAATATATTAAGGCCAGGCAGCGGATTTCCCGGTAGCCTGACCTTAATAAATTAAACACCCTGATGACCAAAATATGCGGTACTAAATTCCGAGGTAATGTTTCCTGATATGCTCACTTGTTCGTAGTTCTTCTGCCATACCGTGCATTTTAATCTGACCATTTTCAAGGACGTAAGCTCGGGTTGCCAGTTCCAAAGCATAACTTGTGTTTTGTTCAACTAATAGGACTGTCAAGCCAAATTCTTCCCTTAAAACCTTGATTTTTTCGTAAATTTCATCAACTAATTTGGGTGCCAACCCCAGGGAAGGCTCGTCAAGCATGATTATCTTCGGTCTTGAAATTAATCCTCTTGCCAGGCAAAGCATCTGCCTTTCTCCGCCACTTAATGTACGTGCATATTGGTCCTGGCGTTTTTTTAATATGGGGAATATTTCATACATTTCCTCAATCACAGGGCTTTTGAGAATCTCACGGTTTCCGTAAGCTCCCATAACCAAATTATCATATATGGACATATTTGGAAATGGACGCCCACCTTCAGGTACCAGGCTAATACCCTTTTTTGTTATGAGGTCCGTAGATAGGTGAGAGATATCCGTTCCTTCAAATAGTATTTTTCCCGCGGTCGCCTTCACTAATCCCATGAGTGTTTTCAACAATGTACTTTTGCCGGCTCCATTTGGACCAATAACCGCCACGGTTTCACGCTCTGCAATCTCAATTTCTAAATCCCTGATAACTGGGACCTTTGAATACCCTGAATGCAATCCCTCAACTTTAAGGATCATAATCCTTCTCGCTTTCCCAGGTATGCTTCAATTACCCTGTTGTTACTACCAATCTCCTCAGGGGTCCCTGATGCAATTAATTCCCCGGAGTCGAGTACAAAAATCCGCTGGCAAATCCCCATAACCATTTGCATGATATGTTCAACAACACACAGGGTGACTCCCCGGTCTGTGTTGATTTTGTGCAAAAGAGTCATGAATTCATCCAACTCAGAGGCATTCAAACCTGCTCCGGTCTCATCAAGCAGGAGCATTTTTGGGTCTGTTGCCAAAGCCCTTGCCAGTTCTATCCTTCTAAGCGTTGCCAGACCCAGATCAGCACATTTTTTTTCAGCCTGATTTTTAAGCCCGGTAAATTCAAGGATTTCATTCACCTTGCTATCCACAAATTTTTCAGCGGTCCGGTTATACGCACCCACCCGGATTGCTTCCCTGATGGTCATGTCTTTAAATGCGCGGATTACCTGGAAGGTACGTGACATACCCATCTTACAAATCACATGGGGAAGTACTCCGACTATCTTTTGTCCTTCAAAGAATACGTTGCCAGAATGCGGACTTATTAACCCGGTGATGGCATTAAAACAGGTAGTCTTTCCGGCCCCATTTGGTCCTATCAAACCAACAATTTCCCCTTTTTCAACCTCAAATGATACATGATTCACAGCCGCAAGGTTGCCAAATTTAACAGTCAGGGATTCTACCTTAAGCATCGGATAATCTGCCATTGTTTTCCTCCGAAATTTTCGGTTTAATCCGGTTATATATACTCTCCAATATCCCGGCAATTCCATCCGGCCGGAAAATGGCGATCAGGATTAATACAACCGCATATATCACCATGTAAAGCCCTTCCATCCCTCCACCCAGTTGGGCGCGTAACAATTCACGTATGCTTACCATGAATAAAGCCGCTAATAAGGGTCCGTGGGTAATCCCTATACCTCCAACAATCCCCAAAATGGCAACTTCTGTACTTTGTACTGCATTAAAGGAACTGGCATGCAGATTTCCTTTGATGCAGACGTCCACACCTCCAACCAGGCCGACAATAAATGCATAGGTCATGAGAGCTTTAATTTTCGACAATCGTACATTTACTCCCAGTACGGCGGCGGCATCTTCTTCTTCAGATAACGCCAGCAGGGAATAACCCAATCTCGTCTTTCTAATCCGGACATTAACGAGATATGCAAAGATCAACATTGCCAGCAGGATATAGTAATAGGGTACATAGGATGAAAAACGCATATGGGTGAACTTTGAAAAATCATCGTAGTACATGGGCAGAAATCGCTCCGTAGCTCCTCCCACTTCCTCCCACATAATGAAGAGAACCCTGAGCACTTCCACCAGAGCAGCAGAAGCAAGCGCGTACCAAACTTCCCGTACCTTGAACCGGAATAAAGGAAGACCAACCATCAGGGATAAACCAACAGCAATTAATGCACCCAGGAACATCGTAATCCAGGGACTGAATCCAAACCTGATCAATAATGTCCCGACAACAAAAGAGCCGATTCCCAGGTAAGCACCTGCAGACAGGTCAAATTGGCCTCCCATACCGCCAATGATATTCCAGGCTGTTCCAAGGGTTGCATACAACAATACATTGGTCGCCAGGAGAGTGGTATATTGGTTTTTGCCAAAGAGAAGCGGCAAAATCAATGCCAGCAAGAGACCAATTGTAAGAAATATTGTTTTTGGAGTCAATTGATATCTCATCAGACTATTTCCTCCCAAACAATCCTCTGGGTTTTATCCAGAGTACCAGGATGAAAAGCATATATACAACCAGAAGGCGGGCGCGGGGATCCCAATATGCGATTGCGAGTGACTCAGCCACACCAACGATTAATCCAGAAATTAATACCCCGGAAGTGGAGCCGAGTCCAGCCATTGCCAGGACCACCCAACTCAATAAGCCAAAACTCATCCCCATTAATGGTCCTACTTGCTGAAACGTCATTAATAGTCCCCCGGCAACTGCGGTCAAGCCGGTTCCAAGGCCGAATGTGATCGCATAGGTACGATGATAATTCACGCCTACAAGCGAAGCCACATCCAGATCATCCGAGGCAGCCCGGATGGCTTTACCGGCCCAGGATTTAGATAAGAATATATATACTGCAAAGATAACCAGCAGACTGACAGCAAATGAGATGAGCCTTGAGGATAGTATGGTCAAGCCCCCAATTTCAATATTCCCCTGGATAATGGAAAAATTTAACGCTCTTGGGGAGGCTTTAAATGCAATTTGAGTGAGAGCTCTGAATAAATACTGTAATCCAACGGTTACAGCGATCTGCATTACATATTTTTCACGGAGGGTTGGTTGGATGAGGATATAATATGTGATGACTCCAACAAGAAACATGACGGGAAAGGTTATCAGCGGAGTAGCTATTGCGTCCCAGTTCAACCAGGTTGCAACCAGGAATGTCCCATACATGGATAACATGACGAAATCGCCGTGGGCGAAATTAACAACATTCATCACCCCGAAAATGATGGAAAGGCCTAGTACTATCAAGGCGTAGATCCCTCCCATCATCAATCCATTGATGATATTCTGAGCAAGATTTTCCATAATTGTCAAATCCATTTCCTGGACATAATATGCGTGTGTACCTGGCTTCTATCCACAAGGGTGAAGCCAGGTACACATTTTAGACTTGCCAAAATTTTCTGAGTTGTTTATTCAATGCGAGAGTAAAATCAATTTGCCTGTTAGTAGGTTGAATCCAGCCTTGGGAATATTGCTTCCGCTTCTGCAACATCAAATGGCCAGACCACCTTTATTTCTCCATCCTGAACCTGGTAGATGACTGCAATTGCATCAGGATTATCCCCAGCCTCAGTGAAGGCGATGCGGGTTCCGGGGAATGTATCAACCGCCGGACCACTTGTCAAATCCAATGCAAGCATTGCTGACCGTAGATTCTCTGGGTTCAAGGGATCATCCGGGAACATTGTTCCGGAAAGCTCCAGGGCTTCCTTAAATGTCCAGACATCGTAATAGTTCATGCCTGCCCCTTCGGTGGGGATGTATCCCATCTGGGCTTTGAAATCCTCTACAAATTTTTTGTTTTGTTCGGTATCTTTAGCTGGATTGTAGCTGTAGGTGTTGGTATAAATATTGGCCTTATCACCCAATTGCTCGATGGATTGCGGATCGGTGTATCCGCAGGCACCCATTCCGGCAATGAACTTGGGGATTTTGTTCGATTCGCTGAAGCCATTGGCAAACACGATCGCGTCGTTGAAATAGGGGCAGTGAACGATAAAATCGGCACCGGAATTTTCAATGTCGTTGATGATCGTGGTTGCATCTGTAATGTCATAGGGGTATTCCTTCTGGTACACAGTCGTTAAACCCCAGTTGATCGCTTCATCCAGGGCACCCATTGTATTGGCCCGCCCGAATGCCGAGTCTTCATTGATAATGGCTACCTTGGTGAATGTCAGGCCTTGTTTCTCCGCCATTTCCATAACAAACCGCACTGCGGACATACCATGCTGGCTGGCTTTTGGTCCTGGTCGGAAGAGATAGCGGCGTCCCATCTGGGTGATGCTGTCTACAAGCGCATCTGCGATCAGGAAAACTTGCTCGCGGTCTGTTACTTCCGAAGCAGCAGCGGTCATGCGCGAGATGTAAGTCCCAAATATCGCTACGGGATGGTGCTTGCTGATAATGCTTTCAGCGCCCAGACGTGCCGAGTCTGCATCTCCTCCAGCATCCTCAACAACCAACTCCAGTGGAATCCCTCCCATGGATTTAATACCACCCGAATCATTAATGTGTTTTACTGCAATCTCGATCCCAACTTTTGCTTCAGTTCCGAATGGGGCATGGCTGCCTGTCAAAGGTTGTAGCGCGCCAACAATTATCTTTTCTGGTAATTCTGCCGCCTTTTCTTCCTCAACCGGTGCTGGTGTTGCAGCTGGTGCACATCCATTAATAAACAGCATGAATATGGTAATCAAAACCAACAGGGATTTTATATACTTCTTATTCATTTATCCTCCTAACTATGATTGTAAATATGGATATTAAAACATCAGGTAGATTGTAAATACACCAGATGTCCGACACGAAATATTTTTAACCTGGTCCGCTATTGTACCCACCATTAATAAATGAATGATTTGACCCTGGATTGAAATTGGAACGATAAGATAAAAAAATACAAACTGTTATATACCAACCATAAAACCAGTACACTTTATTGTCCTTATTCACAACTAAGCAAGACATGCGCCCTGGTACGTTTTTACGTTATACTTTTTACATTCTTTAGGTTCATTATAGAGAGATTAATTAAAAAGTCAAATTTAATTCTTGATCCCTTTAATCTCTTTTCAGGGATTTCTTTATTTTCTATCACATGCACAAAATTAATAACTATTGACTGACTTCCACCAGTAACCCATAAATTTGAAACTTGCTTGTAGGTTGTTTCGTATATTAGATGAAAAGAAAATTCAGGAGTATCCGGTGACCAATCTAGATGCAGATCTGCTCAAGCAGATCAAGCAGGGAGACGACCTTGCTTTCACTACCCTGTTGGAACACTTCCAGACACCGGTATTCAACCTCTGTTTTCGAATGCTTGGCAACAGGCAGGAAGCCGAGGACGCAGCTCAGGAGACCTTTTGGCGTGCCTATCAAGGGATAAACAAATATGATCCAAACCGTTCATTCTCGACCTGGCTTTTATCCATTGCAGCCCATTTTTGTATTGACCTGCTTCGTCACCGGAGTTTACCAAGTTTCTCAATGGATGTTTTACCGGAAGGGAACATACCGGATCCTTTACCGAATCCCGAAAAATCTGTAATGGATGCTATGAAACAGGCACAGGTGCAGCAGGTGATCTCATTATTAAAACCGGAGGACAGAGCCATGATAATTTTGTTCTACTGGTACGATTTTTCAGAGAAGGAAATTGGCAAATCGCTTTCCCTTTCAGTAAGTGCTGTAAAAAGTCGTTTGCACCGAATTCGGAAACAACTGGCTACCCTCTGGTTGCTATCCGAAAAACAATTTTCACCTGTTACGGAGGGGACATGACCATTCATCGGCATTTTGAGGACTTGATTTTCTCAGGAACATCGATATCTTCAGCAGAAAAAAAATACCTGATTGAACATCTCAAGGCTTGCCCGGAATGCGAAACCCTATTTAATTCCTGGCAGGCTGTATGCAAGCAAATTCAATCTGTTCAAGTGGTAAAACCCTCACCCAATTTTGTCGAAAAGTGGAATAAGGACCTTGACAACCGCAAATTGCTTGCCAGAACCATGCAGGCCAGAAAAATGCTCCTGATTTCATCTACCGGGACAGTCCTTGCTTTGTTGATTACCTTTGGACTGACAATGGTATTGGCTTCTCCTGCCGGCCTCATCAATGGCGTGATCAACTCAATAAATAATTTAGTCGTGGTTATTAATCTGCTGCATATGTTCTCTGCCGCGATAATTAATGTTATTCCCCCAATCATTCCTTTCTATTACACACTAGTGTTTTCTTCCACTTTCTGCCTGTTGACGGTTCTATGGATTTATTCAATTTGGCGGATTTCCCTTCAAGGAGTCAGGACAAAATGAGAATTCAAAAAATCTCCTGTTTCCTAAAATTATTGTTCGTTTTTATCGTACTGGCGGTACCCTCTCCAGTATATGCCCAGGGTCCAGATGGGGACAAAATAGTATTGGGTGGAAATTATGAGTTACGGGACAAAGAAGTGCTTAATGGCGATCTCGTAATTTTTGGGGGAAGTGCTAAACTGCAGGAAGGATCCTTGGTAAATGGTCAAGTTGTTCTGGTTGGTGGATCCCTGGATGCAAATGGGACGATACAAGGCAGCATCACCGCCATCGGCGGTTCTGTAAGTCTCGGGGATATTTCCGTTGTAAATGGTGATTTAAATACAGTTGGCACTTCTATTAAGCAGGCAGATGGAGCGATTATTCGGGGAAATTCCTCTTTTCAGCTACCTGGTAGAATTATTATTCCTGGAATTATGCCTTTTATCTCCGGGGAATCACCCAAAGGTAACCAGGGAACTCCTGTCATAAATGGGATACTCACACCAATTCGGGACCTTTCCTGGGGATTATTTCAGGCTCTCGCTTTGGCAGCGTTGGCTGCATTTTCAGCTCTTTTCTTTGAAAAACCAATCACCAGAATGGGTAATGTGATTTCCAGGCAGCCATTAATATCCGCAAGTCTGGGATTGCTTACTGCGATTGTTGCTCCCGGAATATTAATTATTCTCATGATAACTATTATTTTGATACCTCTAGGTTTAATGGGCATTATTATTTTGGGCATCGCTTATATCGCCGGTTGGATTGCAATGGGTTACGAGGTAGGCAGCCGCCTATCATCCAGCATTCATCAGAGCTGGGCTGCCCCGGTGTGCGCAGGGTTAGGAACCTTGCTGCTTTCCCTTGTGGTACGTGGAATTGGATGGATTCCCTGCGTCGGTTGGATTCCGGGAGTGCTAATAGGCCTTCTGGGGTTGGGGGGTGTAATCCTAAGCCGTTTTGGTTTGTTTGCCCCACAATCAGAAGGGCTTGGCAATCAATAGCGAAACCGATAATGATAAAAAACGGTGATTAGAAATAATATATGGTTGCGTAGTGGAGAGTATAAATGAAAAAAAACACCATTATCATTCTCTTGCTTCTGGCGGCTTTATCCCTCTCTTGCACGATTATAATCCCGATAAAGGAAACCGTGACCCGGGAAGTACAGACATTTGAAATACACGAAGACCTTGAGGATGTTGCCACTCCCATCGAATTGGAAATAAATATGGGCGCTGGTGAATTGATCATAAGTAAAACAACAGGAAAAATTCTTACCGGGACAATTAATTATAACTTTCAAACACTAAAGCCGTCTCTGACCCTTTTGGAAAATGAAATTCAGATAAGTCAAACCGAGGATGTATCTGCATCTTTACCTGTTGGAAAACTGGTAAATGAATGGGATTTGCAAATTGGTGATGTTGCCACAGATTTAACTCTCAATGCCGGGGCTTACAATGGAATTTGCGATCTATCTGGCATTCCCTTGACTTCCATAATCATCAATGATGGAGCAAGTCATAATGAAATCATTTTCCAGGAATTAAACCCGGCCGACATGGAGGAACTATCCTACACTACCGGCGCCTCCAATGTCACCATGAAAGGACTTGCCAACGCAAATTTCAGACATATGACCTTTAGAGGCGGAGCCGGTTCTTATCTTCTTGATTTTGGGGGATCTTTAAAACGGGGGGCAGAAGTAGAAGTTGACCTGGGAGTAGGTTCTATGACAATAATCATACCGGACGGAATCTCTGCTAATATTCGCGTCAATGGAGAATTAAAAAATGTGGAATTTGAGGGTGTCTGGGATATTGAAAGGGGGAATTACAATACAAATGGGCAAGGACCTGTTCTGGATTTTGTAATTGACATCAACCTTGGGAAATTATTATTAATTCACCGGGATTAATATAATCCCGTAAAATTTACTCTTGATAATACCCGGAGTTTAAGATCATGCTGTAGACTTCCGGAAGAAGATAATATTGAAAGGGTCTCCCTTGGGAGATCCTTTCCCTAATTTGCGAGGAGGAAATCTCCAGTAAGGGGGCATCAATAAAGGTCACTCTTGCGGTTATACCGGGAATCTTTTCTTCTAATTCCTCAAGATCGATTCTATCACCAGGACGTCGCATTACCCCCAACTTATCACAGGACCAGATAAAATCAATCGGTTCATTCCACTTTGGCAGATTTCGCAAAGAATCTCCACCCATTAGATAACAAATCTCATCATTGAGGAATTTTTCCTTTAAAAGGCGGATTGTGTCAATTACATAATGGGGTCCTGGGCGGTCGAGCTCAACTGTTGATAGTGTAAAATTTGGATTTTTTTCAATCGTCTTTTTCACCAGTTTCAATCGTTGATCGGTTGGACTGATACTCTGACCCAATTTATGCGGAGGAGCTGGGGTAAGTACCCACAAAAGTAAATCAATCCCAAGTTGATAACGAGCCTCATCTGCTAAAATAAGATGCCCCAGATGAGGGGGATCGAAGGTACCGCCAAAAACACCTATACGCATATCAATCCTGCCATTCCAGTTCATACGGTCCGATGTGCACCGTATCTCCCGATTTGATTCCGGCTTTCCTCAGTGCATCCTCCAGACCAATTGTCCCAATCAGCCTTTGAAAACGGCGGATTGAACCATCATGTTCCCAGTATGTCATAGCAGCCGAACGTTCAATTCGTTCTCCACTAACCCGCCAGCCATCTTCAGTTTTTTCAATCTGGTAATCCCTGATATCTTTCTTCGTTCGATAAACAGGGATTTCGGATACTTGTTCCACCGGGGGAATCTTTTCAAGCTGTTCCATGGTCTTTTTAAGAAGCACATCCAAATTATCTCTTGAGAAAGCAGATATTGCAAAAGCAGAATGGCCCAATCTAGCCAATTTTTCTTTGATATCCAGCCATTTTTGCTGGACCTCCGGGATATCAATTTTATTAACTGCAACAATTTGGTACTTTTCCTGTAGGTCCGGATCAAATAATGCCATTTCATTATTGGTTTGAGAAAAATCGGCAATTGGATCCTGTGAAAGTCCATCTAATAGGTGGATGATTATCCGCGTGCGCTGTATATGACGCAGAAAACTATCTCCCAATCCTACACCAGCATGAGCTCCTTCTAATAAACCGGGGATATCGGCTACAACGAATGAATTATCCAGGTCCATTTCAACCACACCCAGGTTTGGCTCAATAGTAGTGAACGGATAATCACCAATTTTAGGTGTTGCCCTGGTTATTGCTGCCAGTAAACTCGATTTTCCGGCATTTGGCACACCTACTATCCCAACATCAGCGATTAACTTCAATTCAAGTTTTAACAATCGCTCCTGTCCCGGTTCGCCCCTTTCTGCAATCCGGGGAGCTTGATCCCTTGAATTTGCAAACCTGGCATTCCCTCTCCCGCCTCGCCCACCGGTAGCAATTATCAGCTGCTGACCTGCACTGGTTAAATCCCCCAGGATCTCACCAGATACCGAGTCATACAGAATTGTTCCGGGAGGTACATTTACAATAAGAGCTTCTGCAGAACGACCGGTTTTCTTGGAAGTTCCGCCATTTTTCCCGTCTTCGGCGATATATTTCTTTTTATAATGGAAGTGTGAAAGGGTATTGAGGGTAATTGATACTTCCATGATTACATTCCCACCCCGGCCGCCATCCCCGCCATCAGGCCCCCCCCTGGGAACATATTTCTCCCTGCGGAAATGAACCATCCCATCTCCACCCTTTCCAGATCTGACAGTAATTTCGGCTTCATCAATAAACATAATCGTAAAATTCTTTAACTTTCCGGTTTTCGTAATATTTAGTCAATAAAAATCTATGATGTTCGCTCAAATTTTCTTATGAGAACATCCTTCAAGGTCGGAAAACCAATCTCCTGAAGTTCATAGCGTACCCGCTGGAGTGGTTTGTTAATTTTTAATATGCGGGTTAGGTCTATAGGTGTTGCAGAGATAACCAGGTCAACCGGGGTTGCGTTGATTGTCTCCTCCAGGTCAGCCACCATCTTATCTCCATATCCCATGGCCGGCAAAATTGCTCCCGTAGTCGGATACTTGTTATATGTATCGATTATCGAACGAACTGCATAAGGGCGCGGATTGACAATTTCTTTCGCTCCATACCGGCGGGCTGCTACCCAGCCTGCCCCATATGCCATTTCGCCGTGGGTGAGAGTGGGGCCATCCTCAATTACAAGGACACGTTTTCCAAGGATTGCTGCTGGATCGTCTAAAAATAGAGGCGACGCCGCTTCAATAACAACTGCATCCGGATTCATCTTACGAATATTGTTCCGAACCTCTATCACTTTCTCTGGATTGGCCGTATCGATTTTATTGATAACAAAAACGTCTGCCAAAAGCACGTTTGTCTCACCAGGATGGTAGGAATTTTCGTGTCCTGCACGATGGGGATCAACCACTACAATCGATAAATCGGATTTATAAAAAGAAAAATCGTTATTTCCTCCATCCCATAGGATGATATCCGCTTCATCCTGAGCCTGCTCAAGAATGGCGCCATAATCCACACCGGCGTAAACGATCATGCCGTTATCGATATGGGGTTCATATTCTTCCCGTTCTTCAATCGTACACTCATGTTTAACCAAATCACTGTAATCGGAATATCGTTGTACCTTTTGTTTTACTAAATCCCCATAAGGCATAGGATGCCGGATGACTGCTACTTTATACCCCATATCCCTCAATATTAGTGAGACTCTGCGGGTTGTTTGGCTTTTTCCAGACCCGGTCCTCACAGCACATATGGATACCACCGGTTTTGTAGATTTCAACTGGGATGAATTCGTTCCCATAAGCCGGAAATCAGCTCCGGATGCTAAAACGATTGATGCTTTATCCATTACATAATTGTGGGGCACATCACTATACGCAAAAATCACCTGTTGAATATTTTTTTCCCGAATGATCTTGCTCAGGTCGCTTTCAGAATAAATGGGTATCCCCTCCGGATATAAATCCCCCGCTAATGCGGCTGGATATTTTCGGTTATCAATATTGGGGATCTGGGTTGCAGTAAAAGCAATGACATCATAAGCAGGATTTCCACGGAAAAACACATTGAAATTATGAAAATCACGCCCGGCAGCACCCATGATTAATGTTCGAATTTTTTCCATTTTTTTTCTCCTAAACAATTTTTATAAAATATTGATGGTTACATGACATCTGGAGCCTCTATTCCTAAAAGGAAAAGAATATTTTTTATCGTTTGTCTTGCTGCAGCTACCATTCGTAAACGGAAAATTTTCACGTGGTCTTCCGCTTGGAGCACAGGACATTGGTTATAGAAATCATTAAAAGCACGTGCTATTTCATAACCCAGGTTTGAAAGGTATAACGGTCGAAATTCGTATGATGCTTTTTCCACTTCGTCCGGGAGCCGTGATATTAAATCAATTAATTGAATTTCCGGCTCGCTCAATTCATATTCCAGATGGGTGGTACCTGGTAACTTGATCCCACTTTTTTTCAAAATACTGTTAGCCCTGACAAAAGCATACTGGATATATGGGGCTGCCTGGCCATTTAAATCCAGTGCGGTATTCCAATCAAATGTTACGGTTTTTGTGTTTTCCCTGGAAAGCATTGGGTATTTTATTGCTCCCATAGCAACAGCCGCTGCTATCTTCCCCTGGGATTCTTGGGGTAAATCCGGATTTTTTGCCTTTACTATTTCAAGGGCACGTTCAGTTGCTTCCTGAATTAGATCCTCTAGCAGGACAACCGTACCATCCCTGGAAGACATGGTTACGTTGCCAGGTAAATTAACAATTTCATATGCTAGGTGGAAACAGTTTTTGGCCCAGAGGTATCCCATTAATTCCAACGTTTTGAAGATTTGCTGCATATATAGCGACTGCCGGACATCAATGATGTAGACTGATCTGGATAGTTTAAACTCGTCAAATTTCTTTTTTGCGAGTGGTAGATCCTTTGTTGAATAAAGAGAAGTCCCATCAGACCGCAAGACAACCAGGACACGATATTTTTCTTTTTCCCCGAGAATCTCATCCAGCGGGACAATCACAGCTCCCTCAGGTCTT
>Ga0209254_10000571_pt1 | contig 30483 bp, 27 predicted proteins | sample FrelakmetDIP11DI_FD_187148 | JGI IMG/M metagenome (GOLD analysis project Ga0209254, IMG submission 187148) | Freshwater lake sediment microbial communities from the University of Notre Dame, USA, for methane emissions studies - DIP11 DI (SPAdes)... | ecosystem: Environmental > Aquatic >... | reverse complement strand
ACGCGCGGCCGCCGATGCAGCCTCACCGCCGAGACAACGCGTCCGGGTCCCCGCGACCCCCACGTCGTCGTGCGCCGCTGCCGGCCATCACCTTTCCCGAGGAACTGCCCGTCTCCGGTCGCCGCGAGGACATCGCGCGCGCGATCGAATCGCACCAGGTCGTCATCGTCAGCGGCGAGACGGGCTCGGGCAAGACGACCCAGCTGCCGAAGATCTGCCTCGTCATCGGCCGCGGCGAGCGCGGCCTGATCGGGCACACCCAGCCGCGCCGCCTCGCCGCCTCCACGATCGCCCGCCGCATTGCGCAGGAGCTCGGCACGCCGCCGGGCGAGGTCGTCGGCTACAAGGTGCGCTTCACCGACCACACCCGGCCCGGTGCGTCGATCAAGCTGATGACCGACGGCATCCTGCTCGCCGAGACGCAGGGCGACCCGCTGCTGAAGGCGTACGACACGCTGATCATCGACGAGGCGCACGAGCGGTCGCTGAACATCGACTTCCTGCTCGGGTACCTCCGGCAGCTGCTGCCGCGGCGGCCCGACCTGAAGGTGATCATCACGTCGGCGACGATCGACGCCGAGCGCTTCGCGAAGCACTTCGGCGGGGCCGAGGGGCCGGCGCCGGTCATCGAGGTCTCGGGCCGGCTCTATCCGGTCGAGCTCCGGTACCGGCCGGTCCGGGACGAGGACGACGCCGACGACCGCACGCTGATGGACGGCATCGTCGACGCGGTGGACGAACTGGCCGGCGTCGGGCGCGGCGATGTGCTGGTGTTCCTGCCGGGCGAGCGCGAGATCCGCGAAGCGGCCGAGGCGCTGCGAAAGCACCATCCACCCGCCACCGAGATCCTGCCGCTGTTCGCGCGGCTGTCGGTCGAGGACCAGGAGCGGGTGTTCCGGCCGGGCGGCGGGCGGCGGATCGTGCTGGCGACCAACGTGGCCGAGACTTCGCTGACGGTGCCCGGCATCCGCTACGTGGTCGACACCGGCATGGCGCGCGTCAAGCGCTACTCCTATCGCAACAAGGTCGAGCAGTTGCAGGTCGAACCGGTCTCGCAGGCCGCGGCGAACCAGCGCGCCGGCCGTTGCGGCCGCGTGGCCGACGGCGTCTGCATCCGGCTCTACGGCGAGGACGACTTCGCGAAGCGGCCGCGCTTCACCGATCCCGAGGTGCTGCGTTCGTCGCTCGCGAGCGTGATCCTGCGCATGAAGTCGCTCGGCCTCGGCGACGTCGGCGAGTTCCCGTTCGTCGAGCCGCCGCCGGGCCGCGCGATCGCCGACGGCTACCAGCTGCTTGCCGAGCTGAACGCGGTCGACGACCGCAACGAGCTCACCGCGACCGGCCGCGAGCTGGCGAAGCTGCCGCTCGACCCGCGCATCGGACGCATGCTGCTGGCCGCGCGCGACCAGCAGTGCCTGTCCGAGATGCTCGTCATCGCGTCGGCGCTGTCGGTGCAGGATCCGCGCGAGCGCCCGCTCGAGGCGCAGGAGGCGGCCGATCAGGCGCACCGCCGGCTCGCCGACGACAAGAGCGACTTCCTGTCGCTGGTGAAGCTGTGGAACTTCGTTCACGAGAAGATCGAGCACAAGAAGTCGAACCGCAAGCTCACCGACGACCTGAAGAGCCACTTCCTCAGCCCGCGCCGCGTGCGCGAGTGGATCGACGTCCACGGCCAGCTCGCCGCGATCGCGCGCGAGCAGGGTTGGCGCGTCGATACGGCGCCGGCGACGTTCGAGCAACTGCACCTCGCGCTGCTGGCCGGCCTGCTGGGCAACGTCGGCACGCGCATCCTCGACGCCGACCGAGGCGAGCCGCCGTACGCCGGCGCGCGCGGCATCAAGTTCCACGTCTGGCCGGGCTCGCCGCTGCTGAAGAAGGCGGGTCGGTGGGTGATGGCCGCCGAGCTCGTCGAGACGTCGCGCCTGTTCGCGCGGACCATCGCGAACATCGAGCCCGGGTGGCTCGAGCGCGTCGGCGCGCACCTGCTGAAGAAGGCCCACACCGATCCGCACTGGGAGAAGAAGGCCGGGCAGGTGATGGCGTTCGAGCGCGCGACGCTGTATGGCCTCGTCGTCTACGCGCAGCGCCGCGTGCCGTACGGGCCGATGAACCCGGAGCACGCGCGCGAGATCCTCCTGCGCGAGGCGCTCGTCGAGGGCGAACTGGACACGCGCGCACCGTTCTTCGCGCACAACCAGCGCCTGGTGCGCGAGATCCGCGAGCTCGAACACAAGACGCGGCGGCTCGACGTGCTGGTCGACGACGAGCTGATCTTCGCGTTCTACGACCAGCTGGTGCCGGCCGACGTCCACACGTCCGCGCAGTTCGAGAAGTGGCGCGCGGCCGCGGAGCGCGAGCAGCCGAAGCGGCTCTTCCTGTCGCGCGACGACCTGATGCGGCACGAGGCCGCCGGCGTGACGACCGATCTCTTCCCCAAGCAGGTGGAGATGCGCGGCGTCACGATGGCGCTGACGTATCACTTCGAGCCCGGCTCCCCGCGCGACGGTGTGACGCTGACCGTGCCGCTCTACGCGCTGAACCAGATCGATCCGGTCCGCTGCGAGTGGCTGGTCCCGGGGATGCTCAAGGAGAAGGCGCACCTGCTGCTGAAGTCGCTGCCGCAGAAGCTGCGTCGCCATCTCGTCCCGGTCCCCGAGTACGCCGCCGGCTTCGTGGAGCGGATCGGCGAGCGGACGGGCGCGCCGCCGCTGGTCGACGCGCTGCTCGCCGACATCCGCGCGGAGCGCAGCCTCGTTGCGCAGCCCGCGGACTTCAAGCTCGAAACACTGCCGGCGCACCTGCTGATGAACTTCAAGGTCGTCGACGAGCACGGCCGTCAGCTCGGCATGGGACGCAACCTCGCGCAGTTGCGCGCGGAACTGGGCGCGCAGGCGCAGAAGGACTTCCAGCAGCTCGCGCAGAAGGATGCGGAGGTCGCCGAGGGTCTCGCCGACGAGATCACCGACTGGGACTTCGGCGAACTGCCCGAGCTGCTCGAGATCCGCCGCGGCGGCCAGTCGCTCGTGGGCTACCCGGCGCTGGTCGATCACGACGCGCACTGCGCGGTCGAAGTCTTCGACGAGCCCGACGAGGCGCTGGGCCAGCATCGCGAAGGACTGCGCCGGCTGTTCCGGTTGCAGCTGAAGGAACAGGTCAAGTACCTGGAGAAGAGCCTGTCGACGCTGCAGACGACGCAGATCCAGGCCGCGACGGTGCCGGCGCTCGCGCACGCGTGGGACAGCTTCGAGGACCTGCGCGACCAGGTCGTCACCGCGGCGCTCGACCGCACCTGCCTCGTCGAGCCGTGGCCCAAGGACCGCGCAGGCTTCGTGGCGCGCAAGGACGAGGCGCGCGGCAAGCTGACGCTGATCGCGCAGGAGATCGCGCGGCTGCTGGCGACGATCGTGCAGGAAGCCGCGCCGCTCGCGCGCAGGCTCAACGGCCTGAAGGCCTTTCCGGCCGTTGTCGCCGACGTCGAACAGCAACTTTCACGGCTCTTCGCACGGCATTTCGTCGTGGCCGCGCCGGCGAGCGCGCTTGCGCACTACCCACGCTATCTGAAGGCGATCACGACGCGGCTCGACAAGCTGAAGAGCGACCCCGCGCGGGACGCCGCGCGGATGAACGAGATCGCCGTGCTGCAGGCTCCGTACCTGCGCGAGCTCGCCGCGCGCAAGGGCGTGGCCGACGCGCGGCTCGACGAGTTCCGCTGGCTGCTGGAAGAGCTGCGCGTGTCGCTTTTCGCTCAGGAACTGCGCACGCCGATGCCGGTCAGCGTCAAGCGGCTGCAGAAGGTGTGGGATAGCGTGAGCCGCTGACGCCCCGCCTCGCGAACTCCTGCGGTGTTGCGAGTACGGGTTTGAGCGGTGGTGTGAAGGTCCAGCCGGTTGTTGCGGGCGATGAAGCCTGCTGCGGAGCCAATTGCGCGCCGAGCGCGCTGCGGGGCGCCTCGACTCCGCGCGACGCGCGGCGGGCGACACTGGGTCAAGGTCACTTCTCGCGGGCCGGCAGCTTTCGGAGTGAGCTCTTGCGGTTCCGCCGGTCGTGCCTTCCGTCCTGCTCTGGTCTCGGCCCGCCGCAACGGCTGGACTGCTACACCGCCGCACGGCGTCGCGCTGCGCGAGCAACTGTGTCGTTCGTCAAGTTTTTCGCGGGTGTCTGGAGCGAGGCTTGCTCGCTGTCATGCGAAGCGACCCGTCAATCGTCACATCTAGGCCGAGGAGAGCCCCCTGGCCGGCATCGTCTCGCCCGAGCGAATCCGCTGCTGGAGCAACTCCCAGTTGCGCCCCTCGTGCCTGCGGTCGTTCTCGCGGTGCCACAGGTGCAGGACGCCGGTGGCGAAGGCGCCTTCCTTGCGCCGCACGCCGGCGTTCAGCAGGCGCACGGCGAGGTCCGAGTCCTCGAAGCCCCAGCCCTCGAACGTCTCGTCGAACCCGCGCACGCGGCGGAAATCCTCGGTCCACACGCCGAGGTTGCAGGTGCGGACGCGCTGCCAGCGCGACGCAGCGATCTTGCGAAGAGGGCCCAGCGGCAGCTGGGCGAGCGGCAGGGTGCGATTGATGTCGCCGCTTCCGCGCGCGTCGCTCCACTGACGCGCGGACCACGCGTGCAGCGGGAGCCGCTCACGCAGGGCCCGGGTTGTGAACGCCTCCGACAGCAGGACGCGGTTGCCGGCCACCATCCAGCCGCGCTCGGCGAGCGAACGGTGGCGGGCGATGAAGTCCGGGCGCGGAATGCAGTCGCCGTCGAGGAAGACGAGGTAGTCGCCGCGCGCGCGCTCGGCCGCCCGGTTGCGCGCCGCGCCCGCGCGGAACCCCTTGTCCTCCTGCCACACGTGCGCCAGCGGCACCGGGAACGCGGCGCTCGCCTGCTCGACCAGCGTCCGCGTGTCGTCGCGCGAGCCGTCGTCGGCCACGATCACCTCGAAGCCGCGGTCGGCCTGCGCCGCCAGGCCTTCCAGCACGGCGCGCAGGGCGTCGGGCCGGTTGTAGGTCGTCACCGCGACGGACAACGGGATCACTTGCCGCCCTGTGCCTCTCGTGCCAACAGCATCGCCTTGACGTAGCGGTAGTAGGAGCCCTCGGCGTTGGAGATCGCCAGCATCAGCCCGTGGCTGCCGTCCAGGAAGCCGAGCTTCAGGACGTAGGTTCGCAGGAAGGTGGCGCCTCCGTGCAGCAGCGCGGTGAATATCGTCGGCCGCTCGCCCTTGCGAACAAGCATCAACGCGCTTTCCGTGGAATAGTGATTCGCCTTCTGCAGCGCGTCCTCGAGCTTCCGGATGCTGTAGTGGAGAAGATGGTTTCGAAGGCGGCCGACGCTTCCCTGCACGAGCAGGCGCTCATGCACGCGGTCCGGCGAAAACCGGCCGCTGCCGCGCCGGAACAGGCGCAGGACGTAGTCGTCGGACCAGCCACCGTGTCGCAGGAAGCGGCCGCAGTAGCTCGACTGGCGCGGGATCTCGTACGCGGCGTGGTCGGCATCGCGGACCGCCGCCGCGATCTCGGCGGCCAGTGCCGCTGGCACGCGCTCGTCGGCGTCGAGCGCCAGGATCCAGTCGCCGCGGCAGGCGTCGACGGCCAGGTTCTTCTGGTGGCCGAAGCCGTGCCACTCGGGGGCGACGATCACCCGGGCTCCGCGGGCGCGCGCCAGTTCGCCCGTGCCATCGGTGCTGGCCTGGTCGACGATGACGACCTCGTCGGCCCACGCGATCGAGTCCAGGCAGTCAGCAATGTTGGCCTGCTCGTTGCGGGTGATCATCGCCACGGAGACGCGCGGGCGGCTAGGCCCGGCGGGCTCGCCTGCGCGGATGCCCCGGATGCTGGGATCGGTCTTGTCGTCGGACATCGATGTTCGGCGGCCACGCGAGCGCCGCGGCCGGGAAGGTAGCACGCGCGGATTCGCCGTCACACGCGCGGCCACTGGACACGCTCAATACAATGCGGGGCTCCAGGCAGGGACCTCTCGGGCGCGTGAATTGACCTCACCCCCTTCGTCGTCGGTCAACCAGCGCGTCGACGCCGTCTTCGTGCTGTCCGTGAAGACGTTCCGCGACCGCATCCGCCACATCGAATCGGAATTGCGCCGGCATGGGATCGCATTCGAGTGGATCTTCGAGCACGACGCCGACGACCTGACGCCCGGGCAGATCGACGCGGTCTTCGCGCCGAGCGACATGAAGCGCGGGCACCAGTCGCTGGTGCTGAAGCACATCGAGACGTGGAAACGGTGCGTCGAGCGCGGCTACCGGCGCGTGCTGGTGTTCGAGGACGACGCCGTGCTGGCCCGCGACTTCGAACGCGTCTTCGCGCGGGCAATGGACGAAGCGGATCGCTTCGACCGGCCGTACATGGTGTACCTCGGGTGTGGCGACAACAAGTACGTCGCCGGCGCACGCAGCTTGCCGACGATGCTGCTGGCGCCAGGGATCGAGCTGCCGGCCACCGACGCCACCGTGCTCGACCGCCGCGCGGCCGAGCTGCGCCTCGCGTACGTCGCGGCGCGCAAGGTCGCCCGGCCCGCGGACTGGCTGATGCGCGAGGCCGACGCGGCGATGGGGATCACGCAGTTCTGGCTGAGGGAGCCGGTGGTCGAGCAGGGCAGCATGAACGGCCGGTTCATGAGCGTGCTGGACGACAAGCGCACGGATCGCGGCCGCGGATGGAACTGGCTGCGGTTCCGCTGGGACCGGTGGCGGCGTCGCACGCTCGGGAGCACTCGCCCTGACGAAGTCCGCATCGACGCGGGCAAGGCGCAGGCGGCGGTCCGGTGGGATTCCCGGGCGATCGCAGTCGCCCGCTTCGCCGCCGCAATGACCGCCGGCGGCGCCTTCATCGACACCGGCGTCGCAAGCGTCGCGGCCGGTGCGATGATCGTTGCGCTGCTCGCCGCGCCGTCGCGCTGGCGTCGCCTGAAGCATGCGTTCTGGCAGCCCCTGGGACGGGCGAGCCTGCTGCTGTTCGCCGTGCTCGGGCTGGCGACGGCGTGGAGTCCGCTCGACGCCGCGGTCGCCTGGCGCGCGTGGACCGGATGGGGGCCGTTGCTCTGGCTGTGCGTGACGCTCGCGCTGTTCGAGACGCGCCGTTCGAAGGTGGGCTTCACGGCGCTCTTCGCGGGTGCGGTGGCGCTGGCGGTGTGCATCAGTATCGGTGCGCAGCTGATGGGAGTTGCGCTTCCGATTGCCGCGGCAACTCCGTACGTCGTTTTCGACGGTCAGGCGGCGCCGTCGCTGGCGCTTGCGTCGGGCGTGCTGGCGCTCGCGGCGTTCGGATGGTGGCTGGTGGCGGTGGCCCGCCAGCCGGTGACGCGACCGTTGCGCCTCGCGGGCCTGGCGCTGCTGCTGGCGTGGTGGGTGTCGAGCCTGATCGTCCCGCGCGCCTGTGCCTTGGGCGCCGGCTATACGGTCATGGTCCTGCTCGGCGTGCTGCTCGCCCGCGAGGCCGATCTGTCGATGTCGCCAACGCTGCCGAACGCTGCCGCGAGCCCTCCTGATCCGCGGCGTCCTGCCTAGACGCCGAAGACCGATCGCTTACACTACGAGCGCCGCTTTGGGATTGCGCGCTCGCGGACCCGGTGCGTCGCCCGCGACCTCATGTCCTCCCGTTCCCAGACCCGCCTGCTCGACGATCAGAACCTGCGCCGCCTGATGCGCATGGTGCTCATGCATCGCAAGGTTCTCGGGTTCGCGCTCATAGCAACCCTCTTCGCCGCTGCCGCCGAGCCGCTGCTGGCCAAGCTCACCGGCGTCATGACCGACAGCGCGCTCGTCGAGCGCAGTTCGTCGGCGCTGTGGCTGCCCGCGGCCTTCGTCGGTCTGTTCATCGTGCGCGGCCTGGCGTCGTTCGTCAGTTCGGTGCTGCTCAACCGGATCTCGCAGCTCGTTCTGGTCGAACTGCGCATGACTATGTTCGAGCGCATGCTGCGCTGGCCGTCGTCGACGTTCGAGAACATGCCCTCTGGCATCGTGATCTCGAAGTTCGTCAATGAGGCGACCAACGCGCTGAACCTGGCGGCCGAGGTGCTGAGCACGGCGGTGCGCGACACGCTGATCGTGATCGGCCTGCTGGTCATGCTGGTCTACTACAACTGGCAGCTGACGCTGGTGACGCTGGTCGTTGCGCCGATCATCGCGCTGGCGCTGCGGGGCTTCAGCCGCCGGCTGCGCCGGCTGAACGTCGAGAACCAGGTGATGCTCGGCGAGATGACGCGCACGATCCAGGAGGCGCACGAGGGCCAGCGCGTGGTCAAGGTGTACGACGGTGGCGCCTATGAGAACGAGCGCTTCAGCCGGATCAACGCGAAGCTGCGCGGGTTCGCGAACCGCATGCAGATCGCCTGGTCGGCGGCCACGCCGGTGACTCAGATCGTCGGCGCCACGGGCGTGGCCGTCGTGATGACGATCGCTCTGTGGCAGGTGCGCGAAACGAAGGCCTCACCGGGCGACTTCGTCACGTTTCTCACCGCGGCGCTGCTGCTGTTGCCGGCGCTGCGTCACCTCGCGGCGCTCAGCGGACCGATCGCGCGGATGGCGGCTGGCGCCGAGAGCGTCTTCCGGATGATCGACTTGCCGCCGGAAGTCGAGACCGGGGCGCGCGAGATCGATCGTGTCAGCGGGCACGTCGCGTTCAGCGGGGTGACCTTCCGCTACCCCGAAACCGCGGCCGACGCGCTGCAGGACTTCTCGCTCGACGTGAAGGCCGGCGAGATGATCGCGCTGGTCGGTCCGTCGGGCGCCGGCAAGACGACCGTCGTCAACCTGCTGCCGCGCTTCCTTCGTCCGACGGCCGGCAAGATCCTGCTCGACGGCGTGCCGGTCGACGACCTGTCGCTTGCCAGCCTGCGCCGGCAACTTGCCCTGGTGTCGCAGGACGTCGTGCTGTTCGACGACACGATCGCCGCGAACATCGCGTACGGCGGCAAGCGCGGCGCGCCGATGGAGCGGATCCGCGCCGCGGCCGAGGCCGCGTACCTGCTGCCCTTCATCGAGTCGTTGCCGCAGGGTTTCGAGACTCGCATCGGAGAGAATGCGGTCAAGCTCTCCGGCGGCCAGCGCCAGCGCCTGTCGATCGCGCGGGCGATCCTGAAGGACGCCCCGATCCTGTTGCTCGACGAGGCGACCTCCGCGCTCGACTCCGAGTCGGAACGCTACATCCAGGCCTCGCTCGAGCGGCTCATGCGGGGCCGCACGACCTTCGTCGTCGCGCACCGCCTGTCGACGATCGAGCGCGCGCACCGCATCGTCGTGCTCGAGCAGGGCCGTATCGTCGAGGTCGGTCCCCACGCGGCGCTGCTGGCTGCGGGCGGCCTGTACGCGCACCTGCACCGGATCCAGTTCACACAGCCCGCTTTGGAGCGCGCGTCATGACCGCCACGCCAATCAGCCGCTATCCCGTCCCGTCCCTCGACGAACTTCCGGACGACATCCGGGCCCGCATCCTCGAGGTCCAGGAAAAGTCGGGTTTCGTTCCCAACGTGTTCCTCGCGCTGGCGCACCGGCCCGACGAGTTCCGCGCGTTCTTCGCGTACCACGACGCGCTGATGCTCAGGCCATCGGGCCTGACCAAGGGCGAGCGGGAGATGATCGTGGTGGCCACCAGCGGCGCGAACAGCTGCGTCTACTGCGTGGTGGCGCACGGCGCGATCCTGCGCATCTACGAGAAGAACCCGCTGATCGCCGAGCAGGTCGCAACGAACTACCGCAAGGCCGACATCCCGCCGCGCCAGAAGGCGATGCTGGCGTTCGCGATGAAGGTCGCCGCGGCCTCGGGGACGATCGAGGACGCCGACTTCGAGGCGCTGCGCCCGTACGGCTTCAGCGACGAGGACATCTGGGACATCGGCGCGATCGCCGCGTTCTTCGCGCTTTCGAACCGCATGGCGAACATGATCGCGATGCGGCCGAACGACGAGTTCTACCTGCTCGGGCGTCTGCCGCGCAAGTGACCGAAGGCGCGGAACCGGTTGGGGTCGGTGCCGGCGCGCGGCGCGCGCTCGGACTGGACGCGATCCTGATCATCAACGTCAGGAGCTTCGTCGAGCGGCGGCGCCACGTCGAGGCGGAACTCGCGCGCTTCGGACTCGCCGGCGAGTTCATCCACGACTTCGACGCGGACGACATCACGCCGGAGCTCGACCGGCGCTGGTTCGCCGGCGACGCACTGAACCGGGGCCAGAAGTCGTGCGCGCTGAAGCACATCGAGGCGCTGCGCCGCGTGGTCGCGCACGGGTGGCAGCGCTGCCTGGTGCTGGAGGACGACGTCGTGCTGGCGCCGGACTTCACCGAGGGCGTGTGCGCCGCGCTCGAGGAGACGCGGGCGGACCCGGGGCCGCACGTCGTCTACATCGGCGCGGGCGGCAACTTCTACACGCCCGCCAGCCAGCGCCGCCCCGGGCGCAGGATCTACCCGGCGGCGAAAGGTCGCTTCACCGATTCGTACATCCTCGGCAGCCGGGAGGCCGCGCTCCGGCTCGCCAGCATCGAGCGGCAGCCGATGACCACGCCGATCGACGTGGTGTTCGATGTGGTCGATCGCGAGGCAGGCATCCGCTTCCTCTGGCTCGAGGATCCGGTGGTCGAGCAGGGCAGCAAGCTCGGCGTCTTCCGCACATCGCTCGAGCCCGCACCGCCGAACTGGCTGCAGGCCGTGCGGTACCGGTTCGAGCGGCTGCGGCGGAAGTACCTCTACCAGCTGTGGCGCTAGGATCGCCCGCATGAGCGCACTTGCACGGCACCCCCCCGCTGCGCCGGCCGAGCCGCGCTGGCTCGAGGTCGCGCGCTGGTCCACCATCGTGGCGACCTGCGCCGTCATGGTCTCGCCGCCCGTGGCGAACCTGGCGATGGTGCTGATGCTGATCGGACTGCTGGCGAGCGGCCAGGCGGGACCGCGGCTGCGCCACGCGTGCCTGCAGCCGCTGGGCATGGCCACGTTGATGCTGGTCGCCGTCGTCGGGCTTGCGATGCTGTGGGCCGAGGTGCCGTGGCGCGTGCGCTGGACCGCCTTCGAGTCGTGGCGCAAGTTGTGGATGATCCCGATCGCGCTGGCACTGCTGGGCCCGGCGGTCTGGAAGCAGCGGCTTGCGATTGCCTACGTGGGTATCTGCGGGTTCGCGGCGGCCATCTCGTTCGGCATCGTCGTGGCGGCCGGGAGGCTGCCGACGGGCATCGGAGATCTCGCCGGATCCCTGCTGCGCAACCACAGCGCGCAGTCGATGGCGTTCGCGGCGGCGACCTTCATCGCGATGTGGCTGGCGGCCGATCCGGCCCTCGCGCGGCGGTGGCGCATCGCCGCTGCGGCGGTCGCGGTGCTGCTGGTGCTGAACATGGCCTTCGTGACGCCGGGGCGCAGCGGATACGTGGCCCTGGTGATGATGCTCGGGGTGACGGCGACCTTGAGCCTGCGCAACTGGCGCAGCGCGCTGGCGGCCGCGGTGCTCGCCGCCCTGTTCGCTGCCGCGATGGGACTGTCGCCGCTCGCGCGCGACCGCATCACGCTCGCGATCAGCGAGTGGAGCAACGCCGCGACCCTGACGGTGCCGACTTCAATGGGCATCCGCGCGGTCCTCTTCGAGAACACGCTCGAGATCGTGCGGGAACGGCCCCTGCTCGGCACCGGGACCGGCGGCTTCGGGGCTGCCTACGCGGCCCACGTGAAGGACAAGTACACCGACTGGCGCGTGCTGCCGACGGTCGACCCGCACAACCAGTACCTGTTCTTCCTGGCGGAGCAGGGGGTCTTCGGGCTGGTCGCCTTCCTGGTCTTCATCGCTGCCGCGCTGGCCGATCGCGGCGACGGCACGCGCTGGCGGATCGTCGCGGTGGGGCTCCTGCTGGGCTGGTCCGCGACATCCATGCTTAGTTCCCACTTCAAGACGTTCGCCGAGGGGCATCTCATCACCCTGTTCCTCGGCGCATGGCTGGCGCGGCCGGTGCCGGGACTCGACGGCGTGTCCGCAGTGGCGCAGCCGAACGAAGCGTCGTCGTGACGGTGCTGGTGCGGCTGCCGAACCACGTGGGCGACGCCTGCATGGCGCTGCCTGCGCTGCACCTGTTGCGCGATGCGGGCCTGCGCTGCACGCTGGTCGGCCGCGGCTGGGGCGAGAGTCTCTTCGAGGGCTTCCACCTCCCATACAGCGCGATTCAGGGCCGCCTGCTGCACGACGCCGGCTGCGTGCGCGCCGCGACGCGTGCGACCCAGGACCCGCTGCGCGGGCTCGTGTTGCCGAACTCCTTCGGCTCGGCGCTGCTGTTTGCCCTGGCCAGCGTGCCGAGCGCGGGCCTGGCGACCGCGCACCGTGGTTGGCTGCTGCGCTGGCCGAGTCCCGACCCCGGCGAGTGCCACGAGGTCGAGCGCTTCTTCGGCGCGGCCTCCGCGGCACTGCGTGCGTGGGGAGTCGCGACCGAGCGCGCCACGCCGCCGCCGTCGCTCGGCCTTCCCCTGACCGAGAGTCAGCGCGGTGCGGCCGATTCGCTGCGGCGGACCGGCGGCGTCGGCGACCGGTACGCGCTGGTCGCGCCGGTGGCGACGGGTCTGCACCGCGGCCAGCCGAAGCACTGGGCGCACTTCGCGCAGTTGGCCCCGCTGCTGCGGCAGCGCGGGCTGGCAGTCGTCGCCGCGCCGCCGCCGAACGAGGTCGATCCCGTTCGCGCGGCGCTGCCGGGCGCGACGCTCCTGCCGTCCGTCCCGCTCGGCGTGTTCGCCGCGCTGGCGGACGGCGCCGCGGTAGTCATCGCGAACGACTCGGGCACGAGTCACGTGGCGGCGGCAGTCGGTGCGAGGCAGGTGACGATCTTCGGTGTCACCGATCGTGCGCGCACCGGCCCGTGGTCGCGGCGGGCCGTGCGCGTTGGCGCAAACGGGGCCTGGCCGACCGTGGACGAGGTGATCGCCGCGGTCGACGCAGCGCTGCGGTTGCCATGACGTCCGCGCGCACGCCGATGGTCCGCGCGCCCCGCCGCGCACTGGTCGTGACGTTGCGGTTCCTCGGCGACGCGCTGATGTCCACCGGGCTGCTCCATGCGCTCAAGCAGCGCTGGCCGGAGTGTTCCATCGACGTCCTGACATTCGCCGGCACCGAAGGCGCCTTCGAGGGCAACCCGGACGTCGCCGACGTCATCGCGGTGCCGGAGCGAGCGACGACCACGCAAACCCTGCGCCAGGTGGCGTCGCTTGTGCGCCGCTACGACCTCGCCACCGTGGCGCAGACCGGCACGCGGCCGTTCCTGTTCGGCCTGGCGGCGGGGCGCTGGCGTGTCGCGCTGGTGTCCGGGCAACTGGGCAAGTCCTGGTGGAAGCGGCTGCTGCTGGACGGCTACGCGGTCATCGACGATCACGGTGCGCGCGTGCTCGAGAACCAGCGCATCGCGAGCCTGCTGGGCATCGAGTCCGCGCCGGTGGTGGTGCCGCCCTCGGCGGGTTGGGGCGCACGCGAGGTCTCGGAGGCGCTCGGCTTCGACCCTGCGGCCGCGCCGTTCGCGATCGTTCACCCGTCACCGCGCTGGCGCTACAAGCAGTGGACTCGCGACGGATGGCACGCACTGGTGCGGCATCTCGCGTCGCGGGGTCTGCGCGTCGTCGTCACCGGCGGTCCGGGAGCCGACGAGCGGTCCTACCTCGACGGCCTGATGGCCGGACTCCACGCTGACCTGTATGTCCGCGTCGACGGCCGCTGGTCGCTCGCACAGACCGCCGACGTGCTCCGGCACGCGCGCCTGTTCGTCGGGCCCGACACGGCGACGACCCACCTGGCGGCGGCCTGCGGAACGCCGACCGCGGCGCTGTTCGGGCCCACCGACCCGCGGATCTGGGGTCCCTGGCCGGCCAGCGGCGGAGCGGAGTACGCGCGCGTGGCGATGCATCAGCGCCGCGGCAACGTGCTGCTGCTGCAGAACCCCGAGCTCGACTGCGTGCCGTGCCAGCGGGAGGGCTGCGATCGCCACCGCGGCAGCCATTCGGAGTGCCTCGACCGGCTGCCGGCCGCGCGCGTTATCGAGGCGGCGGAGCGCCTTCTCGGTTAGCGCCTACATCAGCACGATGTCGTACTGCTCCTGGGTGTAGAGCGTCTCGACCTGCATCGACACCGGCTTGCCGATGAAGTCGGACAGCATCGCGAGCGACTGCGACTCCTCCTCGAGGAAGAGATCGATCACCTTCTGCGCGGCGAGGACGCGGAATTCGCGCGTCTCGTCGAACAGCCGCGCCTCGCGCAGCAGCTCGCGCAGGATCTCGAAGCAGACCGTCCGCGCCGTCTTCAGTTCGCCGCGCCCCTGGCACATCGGGCAGGGTTCGCACAGGATGTGCGCGAGCGACTCGCGCGTTCGCTTGCGCGTCATCTCGACCAGGCCCAGCTGGGTGAAGCCGCTGACCGTCATTCGGGTGCGGTCGCGCGCGAGGGCCTTCTTGAACTCCGCCAGAACTGCGTCGCGGTGATCGACGTTCATCATGTCGATGAAGTCGACGATGACGATGCCGCCGAGGTTGCGCAGGCGCAGCTGCCGGGCGATCGCCTGCGCCGCCTCCAGGTTGGTCTTGAAGATCGTGTCGTCGAAGTTGCGGGTGCCGACGTAGCCGCCGGTGTTGACGTCGACGGTCGTCATCGCTTCCGTCTGGTCGATGATCAGGTAGCCGCCGGACTTGAGCTCGACGCGGCGCCCGAGCGCCTTCTCGATCTCGCCGTCGATCGAGTACAGGTCGAACAGAGGCCGCTCGCCGGTGTAATGGACCAGCTTTGCTTCGACGCGGGGGACGAACTGCCGCGCGAACGTCTGCAGTTTCTGGAAGTTCTCGCGCGAGTCGACCTGGATCGCCGTCGTCTCTTCGGTGGCGACGTCGCGCAGGATCCGCTGCGCCAGGGACAGTTCCTGGTAAAGCAGCGCCGGGGCCGCGCTGACCGCGCGCCGCTCGACGATCCGGTTCCACAGCACGCTCAGGTACTCGAGGTCGTTGCGCAGGTCGTCCTCGGTCGCATCCTCGGCGCTGGTGCGGATGATGTATCCGCCTTTCTCGCCCGGCGGCACGAGCCGCTGCAGCCGCTCGCGCAACTGCGCGCGTTCCGTCTCGTCCTCGATCCGCTGCGAGATGCCGATGTGCGGATCCTGCGGCAGGTACACGAGCATGCGGCCAGCGAGGCTGGCCTGGGTCGACAGGCGCGCGCCCTTGGTGCCGATCGGGTCCTTGACGACCTGCACCAGCACGGTGTCGCCCTCGTGGATCATCCGCTCGATCGGCGGCGGCTTCTCCTGCGTGAACTGCCGGTACTCCCAGATGTCGGCCACGTGCAGGAACGCCGCGCGCTCGAGCCCGATGTCGACGAACGCGGACTGCATGCCGGGCAGCACGCGCGCGACCCGTCCGAGATAGATGTTGCCCACCAGCCCGCGCAGCGCGCTGCGCTCGACGTGCAGTTCCTGCACGACGCCGGCGAGCAGCACCGCCACGCGCGTCTCCTGGGGCGTGATGTTGATGAGGATGTCTTCCATTTGCTCGCAAGTGTACGCAGGGGGGCGTGCACTACTGCGAGCGAGGCCGCGCACAGATCGTGAACGAGTCTCGACGAAGTCGCGAGCGCGCCCGGCGGGGCGGCGCGCGGCCTGCGAAGCCGGCCCAGGCTGCGCCTGGGCTGCCCTGTGCGGCTCGCCCTCGCGTCGCGCCGCGGAACTCGCTCTGCGCGCTGCGCGCGCGCCGCTCGGACAGCCGCGGCGAGTCAGTTGAGGAGGCGCGCTGCGCGCGCCGACGCGAGGGCTGCGCTGCTCGGCGGCTTCGAAGGCCGCGCGCCGCCCCGCCGGGCGCACTCGCTTGCAGCGTCGCGGGACGGCATGTCGTTTCCTTTCGATTTCGTCGTGCGCTGAGACAGATCCCGGCACGGCTGGCGGTGGGCGGCGGGCGCGACTTCCGTGGCGGCGAGCACCGCAGGCTCGGGCCGGGCGCGCATCGCGCGCCACCATTCTGACTCGCGGCGGCTGTCCGAGCGGCGCGCGCGCAGCGCGCAGAGCGAGTTACGCCGCGCGGCCCGAGTCGAGGAGCACAGCGAAGTCGGCGCGCCAGCGCCGACCGCCATGGCAGGCGCGCCCGCCGCCCACCGCCAGCCGTGCAGCGACCCAATCGCGACGATGGCAGCGCAGTCGAACGGGACAGCTTTGGTTGGAGCGCCCGCCGCCCACCGCCAGCGGTGCAGCGTCGAGGCAGCCGATCAGAGGATCTTGAATCCCACCTGCATCAGCAGGCGCCCGGTCTCGAACAGCGGCAGCCCCATCACGCCGGTGTAGCTGCCTTCGATCCGCTCGATGAAGAGGGCCGCGAGGCCCTGGATGCCGTATCCGCCGGCCTTGTCGTAGGGCTCGGGGGTGGCGCAGTAGCGCTTCGCCTCGTCGTCCGTGATCGCGCGGAAGGTCACGGTCGACACCGAGGTCGAACTCATCACCGGGCCCTCCATCGCGAGGGCGACGGTCGTGCGGACCTCGTGCGTGCGCCCCGACATGCGCTGCATGAAGGCTTCGGCCTCCGCACGGTTGGCGGGCTTGCCGAGCACGGCGCCGTCGACGACCACGACGGTGTCGGCCGCGAGCACCGGGCGCGTCACCATCGAGCGCATGCCGAGCACCCGGAGGCCGAACGCCGCCTTCTCGCGCGCGGTGCGCTCGACGTAGTCGGCGGCCGACTCCCCGGGGTGCTGCTCTTCGTCGACGTCGGCGCCGCGCGGGCCGTTGAGGCGCAGCAGCAGCGGGTCGAACTTGACGCCGAGCTGCTTCAGCAGCTCGCGGCGGCGCGGGCTGCGGGAGGCGAGGTAGATGGACGAGTGCATCAGGCGCGATGGTACGGGTGATTGGCCAGCATGGACCACGCCCGGTACAACTGCTCGGCCAGCAGCACGCGGGCGAGGGCGTGCGGCAGGGTGAGGCTCGACAGGCGCACTTGCGCCTGCGCCGACTTCTTGAGTTCCGGATCGAGGCCGTCCGGCCCACCGATGACGAACACCGGGTGGAGGCCTTCGTCGCGCCAGCGGCCAAGTGCGGAGGCGAGCTTGTCCGTGGTCCAGTCGGCGCCGCGCTCGTCGAGCGTGACGATGCGTCCGTCGGCCGGCACCGCCGCGCGAATGCGCGCCGCTTCCGCGGCCATCAGCCGCTGGATGGGTTCGTTGCCCTTGCCACTGCGCGGTTCGGCCTTCACTTCCTTCAGCTCCACCTTGAAGTCAGCCGGAAATCGGGCGAGATAGTCGTCGACGGCGTCCTGGGCCCATGCAGGCTGTCTCTGGCCGACGGCGACGATGGTGATTCTCATCGCTCGCCCGTCACGGCGCGATCGCCCTGACGGGCTAACGTGCCGGCCTTCCAGGCCATCGCGCCGTCCACCGCGGGGATGCGTCAGGCGGCACGCCGCCGGGCCGCCCTGGCAGGCGCCTTCGCGGGCCGCTTGGCCCGTGCCTTGGCCGGCTCCTTGACCGGCGTCCTGGCCGGTGCCTTGGTGGCGGTCTTGCGCGCGGCCTTCTTCGCGGCCGGGCGAGCGCCGGTTGCGGGGGCCGGCGACCTGAGCCGCACCGGCTTGCCGCCCCAGAGCTCTTCGAGGTTGTAGTACGCACGGAAGGTCGGCTGCAGGATGTGGACGACGACCTCGCCGCAATCGACGAGCACCCACTCGCCGGCGTCCTCGCCCTCGACGCTGACGACGTAGCCGCCGGCTTCCTTGACCTTCTCGGCCACGGAAGACGCGAGCGAGCGCGTCTGCCGGTTGGAGGTGCCGCTCGCGATGATCACGCGCTCGAACATGTCCGACAGGTGCTCGGTGTTGAAGACCTTGATGTCCTGCCCCTTGATGTCTTCCAGGGCATCGACGATCACGCGCTGCAGTTTTCTGAGATCCATTGGTTCAGCGGTAGAGGCGATGCCCGCGAATATAGTCGAGCACCGCGGAAGGCAGGAGTCGGGCCAGCCGGCGATCGGCGTCTGGCGACGGGCTGGCGAGCAGGTGACGCGCTTCGGTCGCCGACGCATCGACCGCAGTCATCGGAAATTCCACCAGGCCGCCTGCCGGACGGTGCGCGAGTTCCGCGGGGCCGCAGTGCCGTTCCTGCGAGAACGCCCGCAGCACCGGGTTGAGGCGGGCCGCGACGCCGGCGCGTCGCGCGACCGCGATGTGCGCGAGATCGGCGACGGCCTGCCAGTCGCGCCACGTGTCGAACCGCTCGAACTGGTCCGACCCCATGACCAGCACCAGCGAGGCGTCCCGCCACGGGCCGGCGCGCAGGTCGCGCAGCGTGTCGACCGTGTAGGTGGTCCCGCCGCGCTCGATCTCGTGCATGTCGAGCACGCAGCGCGGCTCGTGCGCGATCGCGAGTTCGACCATGTGCGCGCGGTGGGCGGCGTCGGTGACGCGGACCTTCTGCCACGGCTGCGCGGCGGGGATGAAGCGGACTTCGTCGAGCGGCAGATGGGCGAGGGCATCGCGCGCGAGTTGAAGGTGCCCGACGTGAATCGGGTCGAAGCTGCCGCCGAGCAGGCCGATCACCGGGGCGATCATCGCGTCATGCCCAGTCGCGCGGCCTCAGGAAGTCGGTGTACAGCCGCGCTTCCGGGGAGCCGGGCGCGGGATGCCAGTCGTACTTCCAGTTCACGACCGGCGGCAGCGACATCAGGATCGATTCGGTGCGTCCGCCGGACTGCAGGCCGAACAGCGTGCCGCGGTCGAACACCAGGTTGAACTCGACGTAGCGGCCGCGCCGGATCGCCTGGAAGGCGCGCTCGCGCTCGCCATACGGGGTGTGGCGGCGCCGTTCGACGATCGGCACGTAGGCGTCGAGGAACGCGTCGCCGACGGCGCGCATCATCGCGAAGCTCTGGTCGAACCCGAGCTCGCTGAAGTCGTCGAAGAACACGCCGCCGACGCCGCGCGGCTCGTTGCGGTGCTTCAGGAAGAAGTACTCGTCGCACCACTTCTTGAAGCGCGGGTGCTTGTCCGCGCCGAACGGCGCGAGCGCCGTCCGGCAGGTCGCGTGGAAGTGCCGCGCGTCTTCCTCGGTCGCGTAGTACGGCGTGAGATCCATGCCCCCTCCGAACCACCAGACCGGCGCCTCCGCGCCGGTCCGGTGGTCGCTTCGCGCCACCGAATTCGGCTCACCCACTCCCCCTGGCCCCTCGCCCACGGGCGAGGGGTGGTGCATGGAGCGCTGCGCGCTGCCTTCCGGTGCCGGATGCGCGAGGAAGAATCTCACGTTCATGTGCACCGTCGGCACGTACGGATTGCGCGGGTGGAACACCAGCGACACACCCATCGCCTCGAATCCGCGGCCGGCGAGTTCGGGCCGGTGCGCCGATGCGGACGGCGGCAGCTTGCGGCCGATCACGTGCGAGAAGCCCACGCCGCCGCGCTCGAGCAGGTTGCCTTCCTCGATGATCCGCGTCAGTCCGCCGCCGCCGAGCGGCGCGTCGGCGGGCTTCTCCCAGTGATCGGCGAGGAAGGGCAGGCCGTCGAGGTGCTCGAACGCCGAGACGATCCGCTGCTGCAGGCCGATCAGGTATTCGCGGACCGCCTGGCTGTCGACGAAGTCCTTCATTTCATGTGCCGACCGATGAACTCGAACACCGCTTCGTACCACGCGACGCTGTTGCGCGGCTTCAGGATCCAGTGGTTCTCGTCGGGGAAGATCAGCAGTTCCGAGGGCACGCCGTGGTACTGCAGCGCCTCGAACAGGTTCAGGCCCTCGCTGATCGGGCAGCGGTAGTCCAGTTCGCCGTGGATGATCAGCGCCGGGCGCTTCCACTGGCTCACGTAGCGGATCGGCGCGTAGCGGTCGAACCCCGCCGGGTCCGCGTACGGGTTCTCGCCGCCCATTTCCAGGTACCACCAGGCCGGATGATCGGTGGTGCCGGTGAACTGCGCCATCGTCGTCACGCAGGCGTGCGTGACCAGGCAGCGGAAGCGCTCGGTCTGCGTGCCGATCCAGTTCGTCATGTAGCCGCCGAAGCTGCCGCCCATCGCCATGATGCGGTCGCGATCGACGTCCGGTCGCTGCTCGATGGCGTCGGCTACCGCCATCAGGTCCTTGTAGCACTGGTCGCCCCACACGTTGCCCCAGATGCCCTGAACGAAATCCTGGCCGAAGCCGGTCGAGCCGCGCGGATTCGGCTGCACGACGGTGTAGCCCTGCGCCACGGCGAGCAGCGGATTCCAGCGCCAGTGCCACGCATCGGCCGTCATGCCGATCGGTCCGCCGTGAATCCAGAGCAGCACGGGATGCTTGCCGTCGGCCGTCGGCCTGACGACGAAGTACTGCACGTCGGCGCCGTCGGTGGACTTCACCGCGTGATGCTCGACCGCGGCCCAGTCGGGAAAGGCGAACCCGGACAGGCGCGCGAGGGTCTGCGGCGGGGAATCGGCCTTCGGCTGCACGACGAACGCTTCGGGCGGCTCGAGGAACGTCGTTCGCAGGCCGGCGATGCGGCCGTCGGCCAGCACCTGCAGGTCCGAGTGCGCGCCGCCGCTGCGCTTCACGGTGATGCGTTCGACCGCATCCGCCTCGATGTCGACGGCGAAGACGGGGACGTGGCCGGCGAGGTCGGCCGTGACGTAGAGGCGCTTGCCGTCGTCGCTCCAGCCGCCGATGTGCGGCCAGGCGTCGAAGCCGGTCGCGACGGTGCGGATGGTGCCGGTCGCGGTGTCGATCAGCGAAAGGGTCGGCCGCACGACGTGCTGCGGCGAGCGCGTGCTGCGGACGACGGCGAGCGTGCGGCCCTCGGGCGCGAAGCGCGGCGAATCGGTGTTGCTGTTCTCCGCGGCGCCGAGCAGGCGCGATGCGCCGCTCGCGACGTCGATCAGCAGGATCGCGGTGTCGAGTTCGCGGTCCCTGCCGGTCGTCTGCCACGTGATCGCGACCTGCTTGCCGTCGCGCGACAGGTCGAACTCGGGCTCGATCGCGAGTTCGCGGCGCGCCTGCGGCGTCAGGTCGCGGCGATCGGTGCCGTCGCCGTGGCAGGCGATGACGTGCACATTCGGACGCTCCTCGCCCTCGTGCAGCCAGTGGTCCCAGTGGCGCACCGGCTGCGTGGTGTACTTGCGCGCGCTGCTGCCCTTCTTGCGGCGATCGGCCTCGACCTCGCGCTGCTTCACGTGCTCGACGCCGGACAGCACGGGGGCGAGCAGGACGAGCTGATCGGCACCGCGCGCGAAGCGGAAGGCGTCGACGCCGAGCGGCTCGTCGGTCAGCTGCTGCGGCTCGCCGCCGGCGGCGGGCAGCAGCCACACCTGCATCCGCTTCTCGGCATCCTCGTCGGGCTTGATCTCGTTCGGCTGGCGGTTCGACAGGAACGCCAGCGCACCGTCGCGGCGAAAGCACGGCGACGCGTCCTTGCTGTCACCGCGCGTCAGCTGCAGCGGTGCGCTGCCGTCGGTCGGCACCTTCCAGAGGTCGGAGGCGTACTTTGTTGCCTCGCGGTCGAGGCGCTGCACGGCGACCGCGAGCCAGGTGCCATCGGGGGACGGCGCCACGGACGTGACGCGCTTCAGCGCGATGTGCTGTTCGATGGTGTACTTGGGCTCCATTGCCGTTCCCGGGATCGACGACTGACAAAGGGCCGCATTGTGCTCCAGACGCGCGGCTCGCCGGAGGCTCGCCGCGCGGGCGCGGCACGTCTAGAGGCTCGCGCGGCGCCGAGCTCAGGCGGGCTTCCTCAGGCGGGCTTCTTCAGGGCGCGATGGCCGATGTCGCGGCGGAACTGCGCGCCGTCGAACGCGACCTGGTTCACGGCCTCGTAGGCGAGCTTCTGCGCGGCACGCACCGAGTCGCCGAGCGCGGTGACGCAGAGCACGCGTCCGCCGGTGACGACCAGCCGGCCCTCGTCGAGGGCGGTGCCCGCGTGGAAGGTCACGCAGTGGTCCGCGTCCGCCGGCAGGGTGGTGATGATGTCGCCCTTGCGCGGCGCATCGGGGTAGCCGTGCGCGGCGACGACGACGCCGAGCGCCGTACGGCGGTCCCACTCGGCTTCGACGCGGTCGAGGCGGCCGTCGATCGCCGCCTCCAGCAGCTGCGTGAAGTCGGACTTCAGCCGCATCATGATCGGCTGCGTTTCCGGATCGCCCATGCGGCAGTTGAACTCGAGCGTCTTCGCGTCGCCGTCAGCGCCGATCATCAGGCCGGCGTACAGGAAGCCCGTGTACGGGATGCCGTCGGTCGCCATGCCGTTGATCGTCGGCAGGATGATCTCGCGCATCACCTTGGCGTGCAGCGTCGGCGTGACGACGGGAGCCGGCGAGTAGGCGCCCATGCCGCCCGTGTTCGGTCCGCGGTCGCCGTCGAGCAGCCGCTTGTGGTCCTGGCTGGTGGCGAGCGCGAGCGCGTTCCTGCCGTCGCTCATCACGATGAAGCTGGCTTCCTCGCCTTCCAGGAAGTCCTCGATGACGACGCGCGCGCCGCTGGCGCCGAGCCGGTTGTCGAGCAGCATCATGTCGATCGCGGCGAGCGCCTCGTCGACCGTCTGCGCCACGACCACGCCCTTGCCCGCCGCCAGGCCGTCGGCCTTGATCACGACCGGCGCTCCGTGCTGCGTCACGTAGGCGCGCGCGGCCGTGGCGTCGGTGAACGTGCGGTGCTGCGCGGTCGGGATCCCGTGGCGCTGCATGAACGCCTTGGCGAAGTCCTTGGAGCTTTCGAGCTGCGCGGCGGCCCTCGTGGGGCCGAAGATGCGCAGGCCGGCCGCGCGGAATGCATCGACCACGCCGGACGCGAGCGGCGCCTCGGGCCCGACGACGGTGAACGCCACGCCTTCGGTGCGCGCGAACTCGACCAGCGCCTCGTTGCTCGCGTACGGAACATTGCGCAGGCGCTTGTCGCGCGCGGTGCCGCCGTTGCCCGGCGCCACGTAGACGACCTGAACGCGCGGGGACTCCGCGAGCCGCCAGGCGAGCGCGTGTTCCCGGCCGCCGCCACCGACCACGAGGATTTTCATCGGAGGTCCTGTTCGTCGATCGCGGCGGTCGTGTAGACCTGCTGGACGTCGTCGAGGTCCTCGAGCGTGTCGAGGAGCTTCCGCATCTTCTCCGCATCGTCGCCGGCGAGCACCGTCTCGGCGAGCGCCTTCATCGTGACCTCGGCGACCTCCGGCTTCAGTCCAGCCTTGTCGAACGCCTCGCGCACCGCTTCGAAGTCGTTCGGGGCGCAGGTCACCTCGACCGTGCCGTCGTCGTCGGCGATCACGTCCTCGGCCCCGGCTTCGAGCGCGGCGTCGATCACTTTCTCCTCGGACGTGCCGGGCGCGAACAGGAACTGCCCGCAGTGCTTGAAGTTGAACGCGACCGAGCCGTCGGTGCCGAGGTTGCCGCCGTTCTTGACGAGCGCGTGGCGCACTTCCGCGACGGTGCGGGTCCGGTTGTCGGTCATGCAGTCGATCATCACCGCCGCGCCGCCGATGCCGTAGCCCTCGTAGCGGATCTCCTCGTACGACGCTCCCTCGAGCCTGCCGGCGCCGCGCTGGATGGCGTTGGTGAGACGGTCCTTCGGCACGTTGCCGAGCCGCGCCTTGTCGAGCGCGAGCCGCAGCCTCGGGTTCATCGCCGGGTCGGGCCCGCCGTCGCGGGCCGCGACCGTCACTTCACGGATGATCTTGGTCCAGAGCGAACTGCGCTTGATGTCCTGGCGGTTCTTGCGATGCTGGATGTTGGCCCACTTGGAGTGACCGGCCATGGTGCTGCTCCCGCTCGGGGCGTGAGGATCACGGAAGGGGTCGGAGCTTATCATTCGGCACAGTCGCTCCCTTCCATCGCACCGCCATCCAAGCGAGTCTCCCCATGGCCGAACCCCTGATCATCGCCAAGTCCGGCGACACCGACCTCGCGCTGCTTCCCGCCCTTGCCAACCGCCACGGCTGCATCACCGGCGCGACGGGCACCGGCAAGACCGTGACGCTGCAGAAGCTCGCGGAGGGCTTTTCGCGCATCGGCGTGCCGGTGTTCATGGCCGACGTCAAGGGCGACCTCACCGGCATCGCGAAGGCGGGCCAGCTCTCCGACAAGATGAAGAAGCGGCTCGAGGAGCACGACCTGCCGGAGCCGAAGTGGGGAGCGTGCCCGGTGACGCTGTGGGACGTGTGGGGCGAGCAGGGACATCCGGTGCGCGCGACGGTGTCCGACATGGGGCCGCTGCTGCTCGCGCGCCTGCTGAACCTCAACGAGACGCAGGAAGGCGTGCTGTCCCTGATCTTCAAGGTGGCGGACGACAGCGGCCTGCTGCTGCTCGACCTCAAGGACCTGCGCGCGGCCCTCCAGTTCGTCGGCGACAACGCCGCGCAGTTCAAGACGCAGTACGGCAACGTGTCGACGGCGTCGATCGGCGCGATCCAGCGCGGCCTGCTGCAGATCGAGGAGCAGGGCGGCGACCGTTTCTTCGGCGAGCCGATGCTCGACATCCAGGACCTGTTGCAGACCTCGGACGGCCAGGGCGTCGTGAACATCCTCGCCGCCGACAAGCTGATGAACAGCCCGCGGCTCTACGCGAGCTTCCTGCTGTGGCTGTTGTCGGAGCTGTTCGAGAACCTGCCGGAGGTCGGCGACCGCGACAAGCCGAAGCTCGTGTTCTTCTTCGACGAGGCGCACCTGCTGTTCAACGACGCGCCCGCGGCCCTCGTCGAAAAGGTCGAGCAGGTGGTGCGGCTGATCCGTTCCAAGGGCGTCGGCGTCTTCTTCGTCACGCAGAACCCGCTCGACATCCCCGAGAAGGTGCTGGGCCAGCTCGGCAACCGCGTGCAGCACGCGTTGCGGGCCTTCACACCGCGCGACCAGAAGGCCGTGAAGTCGGTCGCCGAGACGATGCGCGCCAACCCGAAGATCGACGCCCAGAAGGCGATCCTCGAGCTCGGGGTCGGCGAGGCGCTGGTGTCGCTGCTCGACGCGAAGGGCACGCCCGGCATCACCGAACGCGCCTGGATCTTCGCGCCGGGCTCGCAACTGGGGCCGATCACGCCGGACGACCGCAGGCGGCTCATCGCGGAATCCGTCGTCGCGGGCACCTACGAGAAGACGGTCGACCGCGAGTCCGCGTTCGAGCGGCTGAAGCAGCGCGCTGGCGGCGGCGAGGCGCCCCCGGCCGGCGGGGCGACCGCCAAAGGACCGGCGGAATCCGGTGGCGGACTCATGGGCGGCCTGGGCGACATCCTGTTCGGCTCGACCGGTCCGCGCGGCGGCCGCCGCGATGGCGTGGTCGACACGATGGCGAAGAGCGCCGCGCGCACGGTCGGCTCGTCGATCGCGCGCGAGCTCGCACGCGGCGTGCTCGGTTCGCTGCTCGGCGGCGCGAAGCGGCGCTGAGCGCGCCCGCCGTGATCGCGCAGATCGACGGCTCCGCGCTTGCCGACGCGATCCGCGCCTCGGCCTGGGCCTACCCGGTGCTCGAAGCCGTGCACCTGTGTTCCCTCGCGGCGCTGTTCGGCGGCCTGCTGCTGCTTGACCTGCGCCTGTTCGGCGCCGGCCGCGACATCGGGCTGCGCCCGCTGGCTCGCCTGTCCGCGCGCGTGGCCGCCGGCGGCTTCCTCGGGGCGGCCGGATCGGGCGCGCTGCTGTGGGCGTCCGACGCCTCGGCGCTCAGTGAAAATCCGGCGTTCCTCGCGAAGCTCGCGTTGATTACAGTCGCCGGCGTCAACGCGGTGCTTTTCCATCTGCGCGACAGCGTCCGACGGCACGACCGCATCGCCCACCTGCAGGCCGGCGTGTCGCTGGCGTTGTGGATCGGCGTCATCTTCGCGGGTCGGCTGATCGCGTACGTCTGAACCAGCAACGGAATCCTGCAAAGGAGAGTTCTCGATGAAACGCTTCCTGCTCGCCGCCATGGTGCTGGCCGCACCGGCCTTCGCCCACCACGGCTGGTCGTCCTTCGACCAGGACCGTCCCTACTACCTGCAGGGCACGGTCAAGAGCGTGCGCTGGGCCAATCCGCACGCGGAAGCGGTCATCGAGGTGAAAGCCGACGTGGCCGTGCCCGCGGACCTCGCGACGCGACCGCTGCCGAAGCAGTCCCAGAACGTCGACGCCGCGGCGATCGCCGCGAAGGCGCGGGTTCCGCCGGTGCCTGCGGGGGAGTGGCAGATCGAGTTCGCGCCGCTCACGCGCATGCAGGCATGGGGCATGGGCGCGGGGCCGAAGGTCGGGGACCGGATCGAGGTGATCGGCTACACGGGACCCGAGGTCGCAGGCGGCCGCCTGATGCGCGTCGAGTACGTGTTCCACCAGGGCCGCGTCGCCGGCCTGCGTTCGAGCCCCGCGAACTGAGGACGGTCAGGCCCGGCCGGGCGGCTTGCCGACCTGCTCCCAGTCGAGGCCGCGCCGTTCCGCCATTGCGCGCCCGACGGCCTGCCAGTCGCCCTTGCGCAGCACGCGCTTCAGCGCCGGCAGCAGCACGCGCTCCTCCGCGTCGATGTGGTGCCGGTACATCGTGGCGAAGCGGTCGATCAGCGGCTGCTCGAGCGTGACGGCGTTCCCGCGCGCGATCTCGGCCAGCAGCGCGTCGAGGCGTTTCCAGACGCCGGCCATCTCGAGGTGGTCGGCCTCCACCTGCTCGAGCACGTCGAGCACCATCCGGTCGTGCGCGCCGTCGAGGCGCTCGCGCAGGCGCGGGAACATGTCGACTTCCTCGTCCTCGTGGTGGCGCGGCGCGGCCTCGTTGAAGTAACGGCGGATCGAGGTCGCGGTCACCTGCGCGTCCTCGTCGGCGCCTTGCTTGCCGAGGTGTTCGGCGAGCCGGCCCAGCAGCGCCGCGAAGCGCTGGACGCGCTGGTGGCACGCCAGCCACATTTCGATCGGCTGGTCGAAGCCGGCGCCCGGCGTGCGGAAATCGATCGTGCCTGTCATGCCAGTCCTCCGGCCAGCCAGCCTCGCGGGTGCTTCGTCAGCGCCACCGACACGATGTACGCGCAGGCGAGCAGCGCCATCGCGAAGGCCGTGGTCCGCACGCGCGCGGTCCGGCCGCGCTTCAGCGCGATGGTGCCGGCCACGATATAGGCCACGAGGCCGACCAGCCTTGCTTCAAGCCAAGGAACGTCGAGAGGACGGTACCCGCCGACCCACGCGAGGCCGAGGGCGCTCGCCGGCGGCACCGAGTCGACGACGTGCGGCGCAGATCGGGATCGAGCTCACGGCGAGTCGATGCCGGAAGACGGAATGCCGCTGGCGTCGAGATCGAGAACGAGGCCGCGGCCGGGGCCTGGGCTCGCGACGGCGTAAGGTCCGGTGCCGGCGTTGTCCGCCTGCGACGCGGGTACGAAGCCGCCGCGGTTGACGTCGAAGACGTGAATCTCGCCGTCCTCGATGACGTAGTGCCAACCGTGCAGCGCCAACGTGCCGGCCTCGACGCGCGTGCGGACCATCGGGTAGTCCATCAGCCGTTCGAGCTGCAGCACGATCGCGCGTTGCTCCGTGCGGCGCAGGACTTCCGGGCCGGGGTCGGCGATAGGCAGTGTTGCTTCGCGGCCGAGCTCCAGCCAGCGCTCGAGGTTCTGCGCCGCGGCAGGCACCTCGCCGTAGAGGGCGCGGATCGCGGCGCAGTGAGTGTGGCCGCAGACGACGATCCGCTTGACTTCGAGGCTCAGGACCGCGAACTCGATCGCGGCGGCGGTGCCGTGGAAGCCGTGCGACTGGTCGTACGGCGGGACGAAGGCGCCGACGTTGCGAACGAGGAACAGTTCACCCGGTCCGGCGCCGGTGAGCAGGTAGGGCACGATGCGCGAATCGCTGCAGCCGATGAACAGCGTCAGCGGGCGCTGCCCGTCGTCGACGAGGGACCGGAACTGCGCGCGGTACTGCGGGAACGCGTCGCTCTGGAAGCGACGCAGCCGTTCGAGCAGTTCGTCGGGCATCGGCCGCCCCGTGCGGGCTATTGCACCAGCGGCGAGCCGGCGGCGTCGAGGTCGACGCCCTCGAGGTGCGCCTGCCCCGCGAGCACCTCGACGTACTGTCGCAGCGCGGTCGCGTAGGCGTGACGCTCGAGCGCCTGCCGCACCGCCGACCGCACCGACTCGTACGGCGGGACCGTGCCGGCATCGCGCTCCAGCACTTCGACGACGTGGAATCCGAACCGGCTGCGCACCAGCCGAGGCAGCACGCCGACCTCGGGATGGCCGAACACTTCGCTCGCGAACTCCGGCGCGCAGTCGGCTGCGGTGAGCCAGCCGAGGGCCCCGCCGTCCTGCCCGCTCGGGCAGTTCGACAGCCGGGCGGCGGCCTCGACGAAGCGGTCCGCTTCGCCGTGCCTCCGGGCCCGCAGGTCGAGGAGGCAGTCTTCGGAACGCTTGCGCAGCGCATCGACGTCGACGCCGGGCGTGACGGCGAACAGCACGTGGCGCGCGCGGACGCGCTCGCCGACCGCGAAGCGCTTCGGGTTGGCCGCGTGATAGCGCTGGCACGTCGCCTCGTCGGCCTCCGGCCGGACGAGCTCCTGGTCGAGCAGCTTCTCGATGGCGATCGCGGCCGCTTCACTGACGACGCCGCGTGTCGGCGCCGGGTCGTCGGCCAGCAGCAGGCCGGCGCGGATCGCGGCCTGGCGCAGCAGTTCGACGCTTGCACGGCCGCGCAGCTGCTGCGCGGTCAGGGCCTCGTCGGCGGCGGCCAGCGGCACGCCGTCGACGGTCGCGGTGGCGGCGCGCGAGGCCGGCCTGTCCAGCGTGGAGGTGGCGTCCATCACGAGGTCCGGCCAGGCAGGTTCTGGCCGGCGGGCACGTTGATGCGCCGCGAACGCACGATCTGGTACGGCCGGAACACGTAGGCGAGCGACGCGAGCCCGCTCCACACGTGCACCAGGCGGCTGAACGGCAGCAGCAGGAAGATCGTCATGCCGAGCACCATGTGCACCTTGAACGGCCAGTCGATCGTCGCCAGGGCGCTCGCGTCCGGCCGGAAGGTGGCGACGCCCTGCAGGTAGCCGGACAGCACCAGCATGGCGTGCGCGTCGACGCGGTGCGCGTACGACAGCGGCAGCGTGATCAGCCCCAGCACGAGCTGCACCCACAGGATGATCAGGATGGCGAGGTCGGTGCGATGGCTGGTGAGGCGGATGCGCGGGTCGGTGAGCCGCCGGTGCAGCAGCATGGTCAGGCCGACGAAGCACATCGCTCCGGCGATGCCGCCCGAGATGATCGCGAGCAGCTGCTTGGTCGGCGCGCTGATGAACGGCTCGTAGACCCAGTGCGGCGTCAGCAGGCCGACCGTGTGGCCGAACAGCAGGAACAGGATGCCGATGTGGAACAGGTTGCTGCCCCAGCGCAGCTGGCGCGCGCGCAGCATCTGCGAGGAGTCGCTCTTCCACGTGTACTGGTCGCGATCGAAGCGGGCCAGGCTCCCCATGAAGAAGAACGCCAGGCAGATGTACGGGTAGACGTTGAAGAAGAAGTCGTTGAGGGTCTTCATCAGGTGTTCCTCAGGCGGCCGGGCGCTGCGGCGCCCGGTGGGGGCGGACAAGATGGACGGGCTGCTCTTCGTTCGGGCGCGACTGCCCCTTCGACGTGCAGCCGCCGAAGGCCTCGGGTTCGGCCCAGCTGTCGTCGATCGCCGGCTCGGCGGCGACCTCGACCTTCTGCGCGCGCTCGCCGGCCAGGTCGAGCACGGCGGCGAGCACGCTCGCGTACGGGCTCTGGCGCTCCAGCAGCGCGCTGAAGATCGCCTGCACGATGCGGGCGGTCTCGCGCAGGAACTCGCGCGCCTGCGCCGGCGGCTGCGTGCTGGCGAACTCCAGCACCACCGGCAGGTAGTCGGGCAGTTCGCCCGGCACGAGCTGCAGGCCGGCGCGGTCGTAGGTCTGGGCCAGGTCGACCATCGCGGGCCCGCGGTCGCGGCTGTCGCCGTGGACATGCTCGAACAGGTGCAGGGCGGTGCGCCGGCCGCGGTCGAACAGCTCCACGTACTCGGCCTCGACGCGCAGTCCTGGCGCGGCGGCCAGCCGCCGGACCAGGGCGTCGAGCTCGGTCAGCCGGCCCGCTTCGAGTGCGCCCTCTTCGTGCAGGGCGGCGCCGAGTTGCGCGGCGGCAGCGCGCAGCTCCGCGTCCGGGTAGCGCAGCAGCCAGGCGAGCGCGCGCAGCGTGTGCGCCATCTTCGGTGTTCTCGAACCGAGTCGTGCCATGGCTACACCGTCGCCTTGATGGGAATCGTGCGCTTCTTCTCGCTGCCGAACAGGCTCGTCTCGGACACGCCCTCGCTGCAGCCGTTGCCGAACGAGAAGCCGCAGCCGCCGCGCACGTTGAACGCGTTCTCGGCGTACTCGCGGTGCGTGGTCGGGATGACGAACCGGTCCTCGTAGTTGGCGATCGCCATCACGCGGTACATGTCCTCGACCTCGGCCCGGGTCAGGCCGACGCGCTCGAGCACCGCGGGCTTGTCGACGCCGTCGACGTGACGGCTGCGCATGAACACGCGCATCGCCATCATGCGTTCCAGCGCGCGCGCCACCGGCTCCTCGTCGCCGGCGGTCAGCAGGTTGGCGAGGTACTTCAGCGGGATGCGCAGGCTGCGCACGTCGGGCAGCTCGCCG
>Ga0209254_10000570_pt1 | contig 30560 bp, 23 predicted proteins | sample FrelakmetDIP11DI_FD_187148 | JGI IMG/M metagenome (GOLD analysis project Ga0209254, IMG submission 187148) | Freshwater lake sediment microbial communities from the University of Notre Dame, USA, for methane emissions studies - DIP11 DI (SPAdes)... | ecosystem: Environmental > Aquatic >... | reverse complement strand
CCGAGTCGGACATCTTGTCGAGCATCTTCACCATCGCGCGCAGGCTGTTGCCGTGCGCGGCCACGAGCACGTTGCGGCCCGCGTCGAGTTCGGGCGCGATTCGCTGGTTCCAGAAGGGCAGCACGCGCGCGAGCGTGTCCTTGAGCGACTCGCAGGAGGGCAGCTCGGCCGGGGAAACTCCCGCGTAGCGGCGGTCGAAGCGCGGATGCTGCGGATTGGAAGCGTCGAGCGGCGGCGGCGGGATGTCGTAGCTGCGCCGCCAGACTTTCACCTGCTCGGCGCCGTGCTTCGCCACCGTCTGCGCCTTGTCGAGGCCCTGCAGCGCGCCGTAGTGGCGCTCGTTGAGCCGCCAGGTCCGCTCCACCGGAAGCCACATCATGTCCATCTCGTCGAGCGCGATCCACAGCGTGCGGATGGCGCGCTTCAGCACCGAGGTGAAGGCGATGTCGAAGGCGATGCCCTCGGCCTTGAGCAGCCGGCCGGACTCCTTGGCCTCCTCCAGGCCCTGGGCGGAGAGATCCACGTCGATCCAGCCTGTGAACAGGTTCTCGAGGTTCCAGATGCTCTGGCCGTGACGCAGCAGTACCAGTTTGCCGGTGCTCATGTGGCTTGCGCTCGAAGTAGGGGACGAGGTTCTTATAGCAACGGCCCCGGGGCCGCGCCAGACGGGAAAGCCGCGAGGCTCAGGCCGTGATATGCCGATCGATGCCGGTCTCGCAGCGGGTACGTCCGGACCGGACGGAGTCCTGCCAGCGGGCGCGATTGACGTCCGCGCGGTCGCGCGAGGCGGACGGGTGATCCAGGTGCCAGGCCACAGCTGCGAAAAGCAGCGACTGGCGCCGCACCCCGGCGTTCTCGAGCCGGGCGCAGAGTTCCTTGTCCTCCGCGCCCCAGCCGGTGATGGCCTCGTCGAAGCCGTTGACTGCCAGGAGGTCCGCACGCCAGAAGCCCTGGTTGCAACCCTTGATGGCCAGCACACGGTTCGCCGCGGTACGCAGCGCGCCTGCCAGCCGGGGTGCCCGCAGGGCATAGCTGCGCCGCACGACCCCAAGGCCGCGCGACCAGGGCTGCGGCAGCGTGGCGTGGTCGGCGATCAGGCGCCGCGTCGCCGCCGCATTCAGCAGGATCCGCACGCCCTGTGCCCAGTGACCCGGCCGCGCGAGTGAGCGGTGATCGGCGAGGAACTCGGGATGCAGCACCATGTCGCCGTCGAGCATCACGAGATAGTCGCAGTCACTGCGTGCGATCGCGGCGTTGCGGATACGTCCGGCGCGAAAGCCCCGGTGCGGCTGTGTGAGGTGCCGGACGGGAAAAGGTGCCGCGGCCACATGGTGCGCAACGACCTCGGCCGTGGCCGCGTCCTCGCCGTCCTCTGCGATGAGCAGCTCGTCGGGTGGCGCGCTCTGACGGGCGACCGAGTCGAGCACGCGCGCGAGCGCATCGGCGCGCGCATGCGTCGTCACCACGAGCCCGCAGCGATTCACCGCCCGGCGTCGGCCAGCCTGCGCAGTGCCTGCAGCGCGACCGACAGCGAAGCGAAGTCCGCGGTCGCGGGCTGCGAGCGGATGTCCTCGACGATGCCACGGGCGTGACCGGCCGACGCCGCGTGCCTCTTCCGCCACGCCTCGACGGCCTTCGCGGGCTCGCGCTCGCGCGTCTCGCGCAGCACTCGTTCGGTGAGTCCGCGCTGCGCGTCGTACAGAGTCTCACGCAGGCTGTTGCGTGCCACGGCCTGCCAGTGACCCTGGATCGCGAGTTCTTCGATCCGGTCGCGCAGCCAGTCGAGGCCGAACTCCGCGCCGACGCCGAAGTAGGTGCGTGCCGCAACCGCCACCGAGAGCTTGTGCGACTGGGCGAGCTCGACGATGTCGGGCGCACTGGCGAGCGCTCCGCAGGCGGCGACGTGGCGGGCGAGCGCTGCCGGCACGCCGGCGGCGGTGAGCTCCGCGTAGCGGCGCTCGTAGGATGTGCGCTCGAGTCCGAGCAGCCAGGTCGGCAACGCGCCGGCCAGTTCGCGGATGCCGGGGCGCAGCCGCCCGACCTGGGCCTCGATGCCGAGCGCATCGCGGTGGCGCTGGAGCAGCCAGTAGCTCACCTGGCGGATCAGCGCGACGGTGTCCTGCGTCATGCCGTACTGGGTCGCCGTGGCAACGCGGTTGTCCAGGCGCTCGATGCCGGTCCAGGTCTCGCGCACGTCGAAGGATTCGCGCGCAATCGAGTAGGCGCGCGCGACGGTGGCGGCGTCGGCGCCGGTGTCCTGCTGGGTGCGTGCGACGAACGTGGGTCCCATGCGGTTCACGATGCTGTTCGTGGTCGCGGTGACGATGATCTCGCGCCGGAGGCGGTGCTCGCCGAGCAGGTCTGCGTAACGGCGGCCGAGGACATCGGGGAAGTAGCGGCCGAGCTCGCCGGAGAGGTACGGGTCCTCGGGCACGTCGGAGGCGATCAGCTGGTTCGACAGCGCGATCTTCGAGTAGCTCAGGATCATCGCGAGCTCGGGGCGCGTGAGGCCCTCGCCGGCGCGCGATCGCTCCTCGACCTCCTCGGCGCTCGGCAGGTACTCGAGCGCGCGGTCGAGCACGCCGTCGAGCTCGAGCGAGCGGATGAAGTGCGCGTGCTCGCCGAGGCGCTCCCGCGCCGACAGCGCGAGCAGGCTGATGGCCTGGCTCTGCAGGTAGTTGTCGCGCAGCACGAGGGTGCCCACTTCGTCGGTCATCTGCGCGAGCAGGCGGTTGCGCGCGGGACGGGTCAGCCGCCCGTGGCGCGCCACCACCTCGAGGAGGATCTTGATGTTCACCTCATGGTCGGAGCAGTCCACGCCACCGGAGTTGTCCACGAAATCGGTGTTGAGGCGCCCGCCGCGACGCGCGAACTCGATGCGCCCGAGCTGCGAAAGGCCGAGGTTGCCGCCTTCGCCCACCACCTTGCAGCGCAGGTCGCGGCCGTCCACGCGCACGGCGTCGTTGGTGCGGTCGCCGATGGCGGAGTTCGCTTCCCACGAGGCCTTGACGTAGGTGCCGATGCCGCCGTTCCACAGCAGGTCCACGGGCAGCCTTAGGATCGCGCGGATGATCTCCTGCGGCGTGGCGCGCGCGGACTCGAGGCCGAGCAGCGCGCGCGCCTGCGGCGGGAGCGCGATGTCCTTCGCGTCGCGCGGGAACACGCCGCCGCCCTTCGAGATCAGCCTCGTGTCGTAGTCGGCCCAGCTCGAGCGGGGCAGGGCGAACAGCCGCTCGCGCTCGCGGAAGCCGCGCGCGGGATCCGGATCCGGGTCGAGGAAGATGTGCTGGTGGTTGAAGGCTGCGACCAGGCGGATGTGCCTGGACAGCAGCATGCCATTGCCGAACACGTCGCCCGCCATGTCGCCGATGCCCGCGACCGTGAAGTCCTGAGACTGCGTGTCGATACCCATTTCACGGAAGTGGCGCTTCACGCACTCCCAGCCGCCCTTGGCGGTGATGCCCATCTTCTTGTGGTCGTAGCCTGCGGAACCGCCGGACGCGAACGCATCGCCGAGCCAGAAGCCGTACTCTGCGGCGAGCGCGTTCGCGGTGTCGGAGAACGACGCCGTGCCCTTGTCCGCCGCGACCACGAGGTAGGGATCGTCAGGGTCGTGTCGCACGACGTCCGCCGGCGGTACGACCTTGCCGTCGCGCACGTTGTCGGTGATGTCCAGGAGCCCGCGGATGAACGTCCGGTAGCACGCCGTGCCCTCGCGCTGCACGCCCTCGCGGTCGCCCACCGGCAGGTGCTTCGGCACGAAGCCGCCCTTCGCGCCGACGGGCACGATCAGCGTGTTCTTGACGTTCTGTGCCTTCATGAGCCCGAGGATCTCCGTGCGGAAATCCTCGCGGCGGTCCGACCAGCGCAGTCCGCCGCGCGCGACCTTGCCCATGCGCAGGTGCACGCCCTCGACGCGCGGCGAGTACACCCAGATCTCGAACATGGGCCGGGGCTTCGGCAGCTCGGGCAGGCTCTTGGGATCGAGCTTGAAAGAGAGATACGGCTTCGGCGCGCCCGAGGCGTCGCGCTGGAAGTGGTTGGTGCGCAGCGCCGTGGCCACCACAGCGCGGAAGCCGCGGAGGATGCGGTCGTCGTCCGGGCTCGTCACCTGCTCGAGCGCCTCGTCGATCTCGCGCTCGAGCGAGCGCTGTTGCGCGGTCCGCGTCGCCTCCGACAGCTTCGGATCGAAGCGCGCCTCGAACGCCCAGGCAAGACGCGCCGCTACGCCCGGGTGCCGCGCAAGCACCGATTCCATGTAGCGCTGGCTGAAGGGCAGTCCCGTCTGGAGCAGGTAGCGGCCCACCGCGCGCAGCACCAGCGCCTGCCGCCAGTCCAGCCCGGCGCCGAGCACCAGCCGGTTGAAACCGTCGCTTTCGGCTTGCTGGTTCCACACGGCGTAGAACGCCGCTTCGAAGCGCGGGCCGGCCTGCGAGGGATCGAGCCGCCGGCGGTCGGCGGGCTGGACCTCGAGGTCCTGGATCCAGCGGGTCGTGCCGTCGTGCATCGTGATCCGATAGGGGCGCTCGTTGAGCACCCGCAGGTCGAAGTTCTCGAGCAGCGGCAGCAGATCGGAGAGCGCAACCGGCTGGTCGTGACGGTAGAGACGCAGATGCAGTCGGCTGCCGTCGCCCTCGCCCGGGAGCAACTCCAGACGCAGCGCGTCGGGAGTGCCCGCCAGCCCCGACAGCTTGAGCAGGTCGGGGATTGCGCGCGCGGCAGGCACGTCTTCCTGGTAGGCCGCCGGGAACGCGCCCGAGAACTGCTCTGCGAGTTCCTCGGCACGCGCTGCCGGCAGGCAGGCGGTGAGCTCGCTGCGCAGGCGATCTTCCCAGGTGCGCAGCGTCTCAGTGATGCGCGACTCGATGCGTGCGACGTCGACGCTCACGTCGTGATCCGGATCCGTGCGAACCAGGATATGCAGGCGCGCAAGCGCGGACTCCGACATCTGCACCTGGGACTCGAGTGACTCGCCCCCGAGCTCGTCGAGCAGGATGCGCTCGATCCGTTCGCGAGCCTGGGTGTTGTAGCGGTCGCGGGGTACGTACACCAGGCAGGAGAAGAAGCGCTGGTAAGGGTCGCGCCGGAGCAACAGCCGAACGCGGCGACGCTCGTAGAGGTTCACGATGCCGCGGAAGGTGCGCACGAGTTCGGGCACGCTCGCCTGGAACAACTCGTCGCGCGGGTGCGTCTCGAGCACGTGCGCCAGCGCCTTGCCGTCGTGGCTCACGGGCGACACGCCGAAGTGGCCGATCACGCGCAGCATCTTGTGGCGCAGCAGCGGGATGGAGCGCGGGCTCGCGCTGTAGGTGCCCGACGTGAAAAGCCCGATGAAGCGCCGCTCGCCGGTCACGCGCCCTCGCCGGTCGAAGGTCTTGACGCCGACGTAATCGAGGTAGGTGGCGCGGTGCACGGTCGATGCGGAGTTGGCCTTGGTCACCACCAGCAGCGCCGGTTCGCGCGCCTGGCGTCGCACCTCGCCGCGCAGCTCGGTCACGCGTGGGCGCCGTCGTCCGGCGCCCGTGCGCAGCAGTCCCAGGCCCGAGCGGGGTACGGGAACGAGCCGGTCGCTTGTCGTACCGCGATCGAGCGAGTACTCGCGGTAACCGAGAAACGTGAAGTGATTGTCCGCAAGCCACGTGAGAAATGCCGAAGCCTCTTCGGCCTCCGGGCGCCCGATCCCGGGGATCGGCTTCTCGACGACCGATGCCGCGAGTTCGCGCGCCCGCGTCACCATGCGCGGCCAGTCCGCGACCGAAACCCGCACGTCGTCGAGCGTGTTCTCGATCCGTTCGCGCAGGCTGTCGAGCCGGGCCGGATCGGCGATGCGGTCCACCTCGATGTGCTGCCAGGATTCCAAGGTGGCGTCACGGGCGTCGTCCAGCACCTCGCGCAGGCGTCCGGCGCGATCGCGGCGCACGCCGAAGACCGGATGCGCCATTGCATGGATCGACAGCCCGATGCTGTTCATGACCATCGCGAGCGAGTCGACCAGGAACGGCATGTCGTCCGTGACGACCTCGACGACGGTCTGCGGCGTGATCCAGCCGTCCTGCTCGAGCGACGGATTGAACACGCGCACCAGCGCGCGGCCGGGCTTGCGCCGCATGCCGAAGCGCAGGTGTGCCGCGGCGGCGGCGGCCAGCGCCGCGGGCTCGGCGCCGCGCAGGTCGGACTCGTCAACACCGCGGTAGTAGTCGCGGACGAAGGGAGCGAGCGGCAGCGTTGCCCGCAGCGCACGCGCCTTGTTGGCAATCGCGGCAATCAGTTGCTGCCGCGCAGCGGGTATGGTTCCTGGCATCTTATCGTTGTCCTGTGGCTCTGCTGGCCCGGCGCCGGGATTATAGGCCAGCCGGTGTCAGGCCAGGTGCGGCCGCGCCAGGTAGTCGTGGGTCTGCATCTCGGCGAGGCGGCTGCGCGTACGTTCGAACGCAAAGGCGAGTCGTTCGCCGCGATACAGGGAGCCGGGCTCGGCGGCCGCCGAGAGCACGAGCTTCACATTCCGGTCGTAGAACTCGTCCACGAGCGCGATGAGACGCCGCGCCGGATCATCCATCGTCCCGTCCAGCACCGGGACATCCGACAGGAATACCGTGTGGAAATCACGCGCGATCTCCACGTAGTCGGAGGCGCTGCGAGCGTCGCCGCAGATCGTCGCGAAGTCGAACCATACGACTTCGGAGGCGCGCCGCCGCACGCGGATCCCGCGTCCCTCGACCTCGAGCGTGCCGCCCGCGCTGCCCGCCTCACCGGCAATCTCCTCGAAACGAAGGGCCAGCGCCTCGTCGGCGAACGGCTCGGAAGAGTCGAGGTAGAGTGACGCTCGCTCGAGCTGGCGCAGGCGATAGTCGTTGCCGGCGTCCACGTTGACCGACTCGGTGCAGCTCTCGATCAGCGCGATCGCAGGCAGGAACCGCGCCCGCTGCAGGCCGTCGCGATAGAGATCGGACGGTGGCGAGTTCGATGTGAACACCAGCGTCACGCCATGCCCCACGAGGCCCGAGAACAGCCCCGAGAGCAGCATCGCGTCGGCGATGTCGCTGACGAACAGCTCGTCGAGGCACAGTACCCGCGTGTCGCCTGCGATCGCCTCGGCGACGTGTTCGAGCGGGTTCTCGATCTCGCGCAATCCTCTCAGCCTGCCATGCACGTCCTTCATGAAGCGGTGGAAGTGCTCCCGGCGCGAGGGCACCTGCAGGCTCGACTGGAACAGGTCCATCAGGAAGGTCTTGCCGCGTCCGACGCCGCCCCACAGGTACAGGCCGCGCACGGCCGCGGTCTCGCGCCGGCGCAGTCCGCGCAGCCGGCGCAGCCAGCCGTCGCGATCGCCGTGTGCATCCTGGAGCCTCAGGCGCAGGTCCTCGAGGCGCGCCACGGCGTGCTCCTGCGCGGCGTCGGGCAGGTGGCCATGACGCCGCAGCGACTCGTGGTAGGCGTGCTGAAGCGTTCCGTGGCCGCTCATGGCGGGGCCCGGCGCCCTCAGCTCGCCAGCTCGGGGCGATCGCGGAAGTGCTCGAGCGCCTCGGGGTTGGCGAGCGCGTCGGTGTTGCGGACCGGCCTGCCGTGGATCACGTTGCGCACCGCCAGCTCGACGATCTTGCCGCTGATCGTGCGCGGGATGTCCGGTACCGCAACGATGCGGGCTGGCACGTGGCGCGGCGTCGCATTCGCGCGGATCGCGTCGCGGATGCGCTTCTCGAGCGCCGCATCCAGCGTCACGCCCGGCCGCAGGCGCACGAACAGCACCACACGCACGTCGTTGTCCCAGTCCTGGCCGACGGCGAGGCTCTCGAGGATCTCAGCGAGCGTCTCGACCTGGCGGTAGATCTCCGCCGTCCCGATGCGCACGCCGCCCGGGTTCAGCACTGCGTCGGAGCGCCCCAGGATCACGAAGCCGTCGTGCGCGGTGTGCACGGCGTAGTCGCCATGGCACCACACGCCCGGGAAGCGCTCGAAGTAGGCGGCGCGGTACTTCGCGCCGTCGGGATCGTTCCAGAAGCCGATCGGCATCGACGGGAACGGCGCCGTGCAGACGAGTTCGCCCTGCCGCTCGCGCACTGCACGGCCGTCCTCGTCGTAGACCGCTGTCGCCATGCCGAGCCCCGGCGACTGGATCTCGCCACGATGCACCGGCAGCCACGGATTGCCGAGGCAGAAGCAGGAAACGATGTCCGTGCCGCCGGAGATCGAGGCGAGGTGCAGGTCGGTCTTGAGTTCGCGGTACACGTAGTCGAACTGCTCGGGCGCGAGCGGCGAGCCGGTCGACAGCAGCGTACGCAGCGCGCCGAGGTCGAAGGCACGCCCGGGCGCGCCGCCGTCCTTCTGCAGCGCGGAGAGGTACCGTGGGCTGGTGCCGAAGTGCGTGACGCGCTCGCTTTCCGCCAGGCGCCAGAGCACGTCGCGGTCCGGCGCGAAGGGCGAGCCCTCGTACAGCACCAGCGTGCAGCCCGTGGCGAGCCCGCTCGCGAGCCAGTTCCACATCATCCAGCCGCAGGTGGTGAAGAAGAACAACCGGTCGTCGGGCCTCAGGTCGCAGTGCAGGAGGTGTTCCTTGCGGTGCTGCAGCAGCGTGCCGCCGACGCCGTGGACGATGCACTTGGGCACGCCGGTGGTGCCCGAGGAGTACATGACGAACAACGGTGCGTCGAACGGCACGCGCTGGAACTGCACGGCGGCATCACGCCGGCCGAAGTCGCCGTAGGCCACCGGGTTCGGCAGGCCGGCGAGCTGCGGCGTCGCCGACGCGTAGGGAATCACGACCACGCGCTCGACCGACGGCAGTCGCTCGAGCACGGCACGCACTGACGCCAGCGAATCGATCGACTTGCCGTTGTAGACGTACCCGTCTGCCGTGAACAGCACGCGCGGTGCCACCTGCCCGAAGCGGTCGAGCACGCCGTTGATGCCGAAGTCGGGAGAGCAGGATGTCCATGCCGCGCCGAGGCTCGTCGTGGCGAGCATGGCGATCACGGACTCCGGCAGGTTGGGCACGAATCCGGCCACGCGGTCGCCCGGTCCAATGCCGAGTTCGCGGAGTCCGGCGGCAATGCGACCGACCTCGGAGCGCAGCTCGCGGTAGCTGAGCGTACGGCGGGAGCCGCGCTCGTTGACGAAGACGAGGGCGATGTGATCGTCGTTGCGCGCCAGCAGGTTCTCGGCGTAGTTGAGCTGCGTGTCCTCGAACCACACGGCACCTGGCATCAGGTCCCGATGCTGAAGCACCGGCGCGTGACCCTCCGTCCGGAGCACGCCTGCAAAATCCATGACGGCTGGCCAGAACCGTTCCCGTTCATCGACCGACCACCGCCAGAGCGCGGCATATGCGGCCGCCGGGTGCGTCCGCGGGTCGGCCGCCGGGGCGCCGTGACGATCGCGCGCGAATGCCGCGAAGCGCGTCAGGTTCGCCGCGGCGACGCGCGCGGGCGACGGGATCCAGATCGGCTCGCCCATGCGCGGCGCGTGCCTACATGGCCTGGTAGTTCGGCCCGGAGCCGCCCTCGGGCGTGGTCCAGGTGATGATCTCGTACGGATCCTTGATGTCGCAGGCCTTGCAGTGCACGCAGTTCGAGGCGTTGATCTGCAATCGCTTGCCGCCGACGCCGTCGTCCACCATCTCGTAGACGTGGGCCGGGCAGAAGTACTGGCAGGGGTTGCCGTACTCCTGCGCGCAACGGGTCACGCAAATGCTGGTGTCGGCCACCTTGAGGTGCACGGGTTGCGACTCTTCATGGCTGTTGCCGGCGAAGAACACCGCGCTCACGCGGTCACGGGGCTTGAGGGTGCGCTCGCCCCAGCCACGCTCGGGAGACGCGATCTGGTCGAGCCGGCGCAGCGCGGAGTGATCGGCATGGTTGTCGAGCGTCCACGGCGAGTGGCCGCCGGTGAGCGTCTCGAGGGCACCGTTGGCCATGCCCATCCACAGGCCGCCCTTGAAGCCCGGCCGGATGTTGCGGATCTTGTAGAGTTCGGCGCCGCCCGGCGAAGTGCGCCAGCGCTGGTCGAAGCCCGCGCTGCCGCCGGTCTCGTGGAGATGTTCGGCCGCCAGCGCGCCCGAGCGCAGCGCCTGGTGCACGCCCTTGATCTTCGGCACGTTGAGCGTGCCGCCGGCGTCGCCGACCAGGATCGCGCCGGGCATCTCCAGCGTGGGCATGGACTGCCAGCCGCCCTCGACGATGGCGCGCGCGCCGTAGGCGAGCACCTCGCCGCCGTCGAGCAGCGACTTGAGGCTCGGATGGTTCTTGAACTGCTGGAATGCCTCGAAGGGCTGGAAGCGCGGGTCGGCGTAGTCGAGCCCCACCACGAAGCCCACGTACACACGGTTCTCGTCGAGGTGGTACAGGAAGCTGCCGCCGTAGGTGCCGGCGTCCATCGGGAAGCCGACCGTGTGCTGGATCGTCCCCGGCACCACGCGTCCCGCCGGCAGCTGCCAGAGTTCCTTGAAGCCGAGGCCGTAGGTCTGCGGCGACTTTCCGGCGTCGAGGCGGTAGCGCTCGATCAGCACCTTCGAGACGCTGCCACGGCAGCCCTCGGCGAGGATCGTGGTCCTGGCGCGGATTTCGGGACCCGGGGCGAAATTCTCGCCCGGCGTACCGTCCTTCCCGAGCCCCATGTCGCCGATGCGCACGCCCGCGACCGCGCCATGCTCGTCGAACAGCGGCGCAGCCGCTGCAAAGCCCGCGAACACGTCGCAGCCGAGGCCTTCCGCCTTTCCGGCGAGGTAGCTCACGAGGTTGCCGAGGGACACGATGAAGTTGCCGTGGTTGTTCATCTGCGGCGGCGTGGGCAGTTTGTAGCGTTTCGTCCGCGTGAGCAGTGCGAACTCGTCGCCGCCGGCCGGAACGCAGATGCCCTTCAACTCCTCGCGCCACTTCGGCAGCAGCCCATCGAGCGGCCCGGGCTCGATGACCGCGCCCGACAGCATGTGCGCGCCGGCGCTCGCGGCCTTCTCGAGCACGCAGACGTTGAGGTCGGGTTTGAGCTGCTTCAGACGGATGGCGCAGGCGAGGCCCGCCGGGCCTCCCCCGACGACGACGACGTCGTACTCCATGACGTCGCGTTCGATGCCTTCGAGTGCTGGATCAGCCATGGCGTTCCCCGGAGTGCGTGCTTGCTGGAGGGTGCCGAGCGACACCTCGCCCGATCTGCAATTGTAGCGCCCCGGGACGGTCGGCCGCGCTCAGCGCGGTGCCATCCGGATCGCTCCGTCGAGGCGGATCGTCTCGCCGTTGAGCATGGGGTTTTCCACGACTTGCCTGACGAGTGCGGCGTACTCCGACGGGCGGCCGAGGCGCGGCGGGAAGGGCACCTGCTTGCCGAGCGATTCCTGCGCCTCGACAGGTAGTGCCGCCATCATCGGCGTGAGGAACAGCCCCGGCGCGATGGTGACCACGCGGATGCCGAATGCGGCGAGCTCGCGCGCCATCGGCAGCGTCATTCCCACCACGCCGCCCTTCGAGGCCGCATAGGCCACCTGGCCGATCTGTCCGTCGAAGGCCGCGACCGAAGCCGTCATCACGATCGCGCCGCGTTCGCCGCCGGCGTCCGGCGGGTTCTTCTGCATCACGGCCGCCGCCGCCTTGCACACCAGCAGCGTGCCGACGAGGTTGATCTCGACGACCTTGCGGAAGAAATCCCCCGGCATCGGGCCGTCCTTGCCGACCATGCGCTTCGGCCAGCCGACGCCGGCGCAGCACACCGCGACGTTGATGCCGCCCATGTCCTGCGCGGCCTGCGCGACCGCAGCGTTTACCGCGGCCTCGGAGGTTACGTCCGTGGCGATGAAGGTGGCACGCGCGCCGAGCCCGGCGACCAGCGCCGCACCGGCCTCTGCGTTCACGTCGAGGAGGGCGACGCTGCCGCCGGCAGCGACGACGTCCTCGGCCACTGCCTGCCCGAGGCCGGAGGCGCCGCCGGTGATGATCGCCTTCGTGTTCCGCATCTCCATGTCTAGAGCCTCAGCCCGCCATCGAGGTCGATGGCGCGCCCTGTGAAGTAGTCGTTCTCTGCGATGAACACCGCGGCATGCGCCACTTCCTCGGGCATGCCAAGCCGTTTCAGCGGCACGGGCGCGGTCATCTTCTCGAGCATCTCCGGCGGCATGCCCGCGAGCAGGTCCGTGCGCGTGAACCCCGGCGCGATCGAGGCGGCGCGGATGCCGAAGCGCGCGAGCTCGCGCGCCCACACGACGGCCATTGCCGTCACGCCGGCCTTGGCAGCCGAGTAGTTCGACTGGCCGGCATTGCCGGTCTTCGAAATGCTCGCGATGTTGACGATCAGGCCGCCATGGCCCAGACGGATCATGCGCTCCGCGGCCTCGCGGCCGCAGAGGAACACGCCGGTGAGGTTCACGTCGATCACGGCCTGCCACTGCTCGAGCGTCATCTTGCCGCTCACCGCGCCGTCCTTGACCTTCACGAGCAGTGCGTCCTTGATGATGCCGGCGTTGTTGACCAGCACGTCGAGTCGTCCGAAATCGGCGACCACCGCGTCGAGTGAGGCGATCACCTCGGCCTCCCTCGCGACGTTCAAGGTGTAGGAGCGAGCCTCGACGCCTCGTGCTTCGAACTCCGCGCGCGTGGCCTCGAGGTCCGCCGGCACCAGGTCGAGCAAGGCGATTCGCGCCCCGCGATCGGCGAACGCCTTCGCGATTGCTTTTCCGATCCCACGCGCGGCGCCGGTGACGACGACGACTTTTTCCCTGATCTCCATGCCTGCTCCACGTCCCGCCGGGGTCAGTCCAAGATCTCGATGGCCATCGCCGTGGCTTCGCCCCCGCCGATGCACTGCGAGGCCACGCCGCGGCGCAGCCCGCGCTTGCGCAGCGCGTGCACCAGCGTGACCAGCAGGCGCGCGCCGGTCGCCCCGATCGGGTGACCGAGCGCGCAGGCGCCGCCGTTGATGTTGACACGGGCCATGTCGAGGCCGAGATCCTCGACCGCGGCCATGGTGACCACGGCGAACGCCTCGTTGATCTCGAAGAGGTCGACGTCGCTCGTCTTCCATCCGGCGCGATCGAGCGCCTTGCGGATCGCCGGGGCCGGGGCGATCGTGAACCACTCGGGGGCCTGTGCGTGGCTGGCGTACGCGACGATGCGGGCGATGGGCTTCGCGCCGCGATCACGCGCCGCCGAAGCGCTCGCCAGCACCAGTGCCGCCCCGCCGTCCGAGATGGACGACGAGGAGGCCGCCGTCACGGTCCCGTCGCGCTTGAAGGCGGGCTTGAGCGTCGGGATCTTCTCGATCTCGAGCATGAAGGGCGTCTCGTCCTGTGCGACCCGCTGCTCGTTCCTGCGCGCCTTGACCGTCACCGGGGCCACCTCGGCGTCGAAATCGCCCTCGCGCACCGCGCGCTGTGCACGGCGCACGGATTGCTCCGCGAACGCGTCCTGCGCCTCCCGCGTGAAGCCGTATTTCTCGGCCGTGATCTCGGCGAAATGGCCCATCGCCTGGCCGTCCCAGGGACTCTGCAGGCCGTCGTGGAACATGTGGTCGATGAGCTCGGAGTGGCCCATGCGGTAGCCCGAGCGCGCCTCGAGCAGCAGGTACGGCGCATTGGTCATCGACTCGATGCCGCCGGCGAGCGCGATTCCGGCGTCGCCGACCCGGATCTGGTCGGCGGCGTACATCAGCGCCTTCATGCCCGAACCGCACATCTTGTTGACGGTCGTGGCGGGTACGTGCGTGCCGACGCCCGCGGCGAGCGCGACCTGCCGCGCGGGCGCCTGCCCGAGGCCCGCTGGCAGCACGCAGCCGAAGACGACCTCGTCCACGGCATCGCCGCCGAGCTGCGCGTCCGCGAGCGCGGCCTGCGCTGCCGCCGCACCCAGTTCCGGCGAGGTGAGCGGGGAGAGGATTCCCTGAAAGGCGCCAATCGGCGAGCGGCGGGCGCTGAGTATCACGGCATGTTCAGACATTGCTGTCCCTCGTCTGATGGGCGTTGTCGGGACCGGGCGGCGGGCAGTTGAACTCCGCGAGTGTATGTCGGCTGTATTTTGCGGTGCAATACGATCTCCAGCGCAGGTGGTCGTGGCCGGCGTAGCGGCGCTGGGGTATGGTCGCCGAGCATCATCCGGGGAGCCGGTCCGTGAGGGTGTCCGGAGCCGACAGGGGACGAGTTCATGAGCAGCAGCACAGCAGGTAGTGGTGCGGTACGGCCGGCCCCAGGGGCACGGGCAGAGGAGGCGCCGCTGCGCTTCGTGAGCGCGGCCTCGCTGTTCGACGGTCACGACGCAGCCATCAACATCATCCGGCGGCTGTTGCAGGCCCACGGGGCCGAGGTCGTCCACCTCGGTCACAACCGCAGCGTGTCCGACATCGTGCGGGCTGCCATTCAGGAGGACGCCGACGGTATCGCGGTCAGTTCCTACCAGGGCGGGCACAACGAGTACTTCCGCTACATGGTCGACATGCTGCAGGAGCGCGGCGCCAGCCACATCCGGGTGGTGGTGGGGGGCGGCGGAACGATCGCCCCCGACGAGATCGAGCAACTCGAGGCCTACGGCGTCGAGCGGATCTATTCGCCCGAGGACGGGCGCAAGCTGGGCCTCGACGGCATGATCGAGGACGTGATCGAGCGGGTGCGTGCCGTTGCGCGGCCGAGGCTCGAATTCGGACCGATGGGCCCGCGCGACCACCAGCTGGTGGCACGGGCGATCTCGGCGCTCGAACTCGGCGAGGCGCCTGCCGCGATGCGTGAGACGCTCCGCAAGTCCGTGGCGCGCAGCCAGCGGCGTGCGCCTGTGGTCGGCATCACAGGTACCGGCGGGGCGGGCAAGTCGAGCCTGACCGATGAATTGCTGCTGCGGATGGTGCGTCAGTTCCCCGACCGCAACGTTGCGGTGGTGGCGATGGATCCGACGCGCCGTCGCAGTGGTGGCGCACTGCTCGGCGACCGCATCCGCATGAACTCGCTCGCTGCCGAGCAGGTGTTCATGCGCTCGCTCGCCACGCGTCGCCAGAATCTGGCCACCAGTGCCGTGCTCGCCGATGTGATCGAGCTGCTGCGCTTCGCCGGGTTCGACCTGATCGTGGTGGAGACCGCCGGCATCGGCCAGAGCGACACCGAGATCGTGGACCTGGTCGATGTGCCTCTCTACGTCATGACCAGCGAGTACGGTGCGGCGAGCCAGCTCGAGAAGATCGACATGCTCGACTACGCGGAGCTGGTCGCGCTCAACAAGTTCGAGAAGCGCGGCGCCGAGGACGCGCTGCGCGATGTGCGCAAGCAGTGGCGGCGCAACCGCAGGGCTTTCCAGCTCCCGGACGATGCGGTGCCGGTGTTTCCGACCATTGCCAGCCGATTCAACGACCCGGGCGTCAACCGGCTGTTCGCGGCCCTGTGCCGCAAGCTCGCGGAGAGATCGGGCGAGGGCGGACACGGCTGGTCGCCCGGCGATCCGGGCCCGACCGAGCTCGTGGAACGACATTCGCTCGTGCCGGGCAGCCGGACGCGCTATCTCGCGGAGATTTCCGCGAATGGCCGCCGTGCGCAGGACGACCTCGCGCGGCGCGCCGCGGCCGCGAGCCGCGCCCAGAGCCTGCATGAGGCGTTGCGCGCGCTGGGCGATCCGGCGCTGCCCGCGCCGCTCGAGCGCATTGCGACCCAGGCACTGGCCGATGGGTCGGACGCCTCGCGCACGCGGCTGCGTGCCGCCTACCACGAAGCCCTCGATGCCGTGGGTAACGAGGGACTCGAGCTGCTGCGGCGCTGGCCTGCGATCGCGAAGTCGGCGACCGACGAGGAGTATTGCTACCAGGTGCGCGGCCGCGACATCCGCGGCGAGAACTACACGGAGACGCTGAGCCACAGCCGCGTGCCGAAGCTCGCGGTGCCGAAGTACCGCGACTGGGGCGAACTGCTCACTTTCCTCCTGAAGGAGCACCTCCCGGGCCACTTCCCCTACACCGCGGGCGTCTACCCGTACCGGCGCGAGGAGGAGGACCCGACCCGCATGTTTGCGGGCGAGGGCGCGCCGGAGCGTACCAATCGCCGCTTTCATCTCCTTGCGAGCGGTCATGGCGCGGCGCGGCTTTCCACCGCGTTCGATTCGACGACCCTTTACGGCGAGGATCCCGACGAGCGACCCGATATCTACGGCCGAGTCGGCAACTCGGGTGTGTCGATCGCTACGCTCGACGATATGAAGAAGCTCTACTCGGGCTTCGACCTGTGCGGCCCGACCACCTCGGTGTCCATGACGATCAACGGCCCCGCGCCGATGATCCTCGCGATGTTCATGAACACTGCCGTCGACCAGCGCGTCGAGCGCTGGCTCCGCGAGCAGGGCCGCTGGGAGGAGACCGAACGCCGGATCGCGCAGCTTTATCGCGATCGTGAGCGGCCGTGCTACGCCGGCGATCTGCCGCCCGGACACGACGGCTCGGGCCTCGGCCTGCTCGGCGTCACCGGCGACCAGCTGCTCGATGCCGAGACCTACGCGCGCATTCGAGCCGAGGCGCTGTCACAGGTACGCGGCACGGTCCAGGCAGACATCCTCAAGGAGGACCAGGCCCAGAACACCTGCATCTTCTCCACCGAGTTCGCGCTCAGGATGATGGGCGATGTCCAGCAGTTCTTCAGCGACAACGACGTCCGCAACTTCTATTCGGTGTCGATCTCGGGCTACCACATCGCCGAGGCCGGGGCGAACCCGGTGTCGCAGCTCGCCTTCACGCTGGCCAACGGCTTCACCATCGTCGAGTACTACCTCGCCCGCGGCATGCGCATCGACGACTTCTCGCCGAACCTGTCGTTCTTCTTCTCGAACGGCATGGACCCGGAGTACGCGGTGATCGGCCGCGTCGCGCGGCGCATCTGGGCCCGCGCGATGCGCGACCTGTACCGCGCCGGGCCGCGCTCGCAGATGCTCAAGTACCACATCCAGACTTCGGGCCGCAGCCTGCATGCGCGCGAGATCCAGTTCAACGACATCCGTACGACGCTGCAGGCTCTCTATGCGCTGTTCGACAACTGCAACAGCCTGCACACGAATGCCTATGACGAGGCGATCACCACGCCGACCGAGGAGTCCGTACGGCGCGCGGTGGCGATCCAGCTGATCATCAACAAGGAGCTGGGACTCAACAGGACGCAGAACCCGTGGCAGGGCTCGTTCGCGATCGACGCGCTCACGGACCTCGTGGAGGAGGCGGTGTACCGGGAGTTCGACCGGCTGTCCGAGCGCGGCGGCGTGCTGGGTGCGATGGAGACCATGTACCAGCGCGGCAAGATCCAGGACGAGAGTCTCTATTACGAGACCCTCAAGCACGACGGACGACTGCCGATCGTGGGGGTCAATACCTTTCTTGGGAACGATGACGGGGGCGAGATCCGCGAGGCGGAGCTGATCCGTTCCTCGGACGAGGAAAAGCAGTCACAGGTGCAGGCGGTGCGCGCGTTCCTGTCACGCAACGCCGAGCGCCGCCCGGCGGCACTCGCACGTCTGCAGGCCGCGGCTGCGAGCGGCGGCAACGTGTTCGCGGAACTCATGGAGACGGTGAAGGTGGCCTCGCTCGGCAGCATCTCGCGCGCCCTCTACGACGTCGGTGGTCAGTACCGTCGCAGCATGTGAATCAGGCCAGCGTCTGTGCGCCCGGTACCGGGTGCGTGGCCGCTTCAGCGACCTGCGGTCTGGTCCGGCGCCAGATCCGGCTCGTCGAGGTGGGAAAGGATGCTGCGTCGCGAGTCGCGGCGCAGGCCTTCCACTGCGTTCCTCGACGCGGGCGGCGCCTCGAGTGGCTGGAGGATTGCGACGCGCACTCGACCCGGCCGCACGATGAGCGCACCGTTCGGCAACGCCTGGCGTGCGCCCTGGATCACCACGGGCACCACGGGTAGCTCGGCCCGCACCGCGGCGACGAAGGCGCCGGCGTGGAAGCGGTTCAGCCCGGGTGCCTCGACGAACGTGCCCTCGGGGAAGAACACCAGGGCGTGGCCGCGCTCGGCCTTGCGAAGCAGGCGTGAGGCATCGCGGCGCCGGCCGCCCGCGTTGTGGCGATCCACGAACTCGGAGCCGATACGCCTCAGCAGGAAGCCGACGACCGGCATCGACGACGCTTCGCGCTTGATGACGAAGGAGAATCGCGGCGGCAGTGCGGCTTTCATCACGATCCCGTCGAGGTAGCTGGTGTGATTGGCGACGACCACGCAGGATCCATCCGGCAGGCGCTCGAGGCCTTCGACGCTGAGCCGCAGGCCCAGCAACGGCAGCGCGATGCGGGCAAGCTGGCGCACGATTGCGCGGCGCGTTTCAAGCCCCGGCACCACGAGCGCCAGAATCGTGGCGACCAGGAACAGCAGGACGAAGACGACGAGCGCGGCGATACCGTAGATGGTGGACAACGCGCCCGCGAGCGCACTACGCATCGCCGGAACCTCTCGAACGGGCCGCAAGTCTGCCGCGCGGGGCGCTTTCTGTGAACTGCATCCGGCGAGGGGGAGCGTGGGGCCGCGTTCTGTGAGGGTTGTCACGCCGCCGGCGGCGGAGCGGCTCTCATACTCGCCGCCACGAGCACTTCCTGAGCCGAAATGAGTACAGCAGTGAAGAGGAGCGTCATCGTACGCACTCCGCGTGGAGCCGGGAAAGACCCGGGCCCCGGTCCGATCGATCGCTTCCTGGACGCGGTCTGGATGGAGCGCGGCCTCTCGCCCAATACCCTCGCCGCTTACCGTGCCGACCTTACGGCTCTGGAGCGATGGCTCGACGCCCGCGATACCGCCATCACCGAGGCCAAGCGCGCCGACCTGCTCGCGTTCATGGCCTCGCGCATCGAGGCGGGGGCCCGTCCGCGATCGACGGCCCGACAGCTCTCGAGTTTTCGCCGCTTCTATCGATACCTTGTCCGCGAAGGCGTCCTGCGCGAGGACCCGACCGGGCTGATCGACATGCCCAAGGTGGGCCGTTCACTGCCGAGGTCGCTCACGGAGGAGGAAGTCGAGGCCCTGTTGGCCGCTCCGTCCGTGAGCGACCCGCTCGGTCACCGTGACCGCACCATGCTCGAGGTCCTCTACGCGACGGGTCTGCGCGTATCGGAACTCGTGAGCCTCAAGATTACCTCGGTGAACCTGAGTCAGGGCGTGCTGCGCATCGTCGGCAAGGGCGATCGGGAGCGGCTGATACCGCTCGGCGAGGAAGCCGTGCAGTGGCTGCACCAATTCCTCCAGGGCCCGCGCGTCGAGATCCTGCTCGAGCGTCAGACCGACTATCTGTTCCCGACGCGACGCGGTGACCGCATGACGCGCCAGGCGTTCTGGCACATCATCAAGCGGCACGCGCGCAGCGCGGGCGTGCAGAAGGACTTGTCCCCGCACACGCTGAGACACGCTTTTGCCACCCACCTGCTGAATCACGGCGCCGACCTGCGCGTCGTGCAGATGCTGCTGGGTCACAGCGACCTGTCGACCACGCAGATCTATACCCACGTCGCTCGCGAGCGGTTGAAGGACCTGCACTCGCAGCACCATCCGCGCGGCTGAGTCGCCGCTGGCGGCCGAAAGGCCGCGTCGGTCTGCTAGACTTCGCCGCCCCGCATTGAACCCGCGGCGCGCCGCGCGGTCTCAACCTCTGCGGACACGCCGCAACGACGGATGGAATGCATGCGTTCGACACTCGTGACTGCGACCCTGATCGCCGCATTCGGGCTCGCGCCCGTGGGCGCGGCCCTGGCTCAGGCCCAATCGCCTCCCTCCGCCGCGCAGAAGACTCCCGGTAAGTCGGCCACCGTGCCGGCGGACGTTCGTCAGCGCATCGCCGCCAAGCTCCCCGGCGCCAAGCCCGAGGACATCGCGATCTCGCCGATTCCGGGCCTGTATGAAGTCACGATGGGAGGGCTGATTGCCTATGTGACGCCGGACGGGAAGTATCTGCTGAGCGGAAGCATCTATGACCTCGATACCGAGGTCAACCTCACCGCCACGCGGCGAAACGCCGTGCGCGCCAAGGCTCTTGCGGCCTTGCCGGAGGGCCAGATGATCGTGTTCTCGCCGCCGAACCCGAAGATGACGGTCACCGTGTTCACCGACATCGACTGCGGGTTCTGCCGCAAGTTTCACAACCAGATCGCCGACTTCAACAAGGCCGGCGTGCGGGTGCGCTACCTGATGTTCCCGCGCACCGGGCCGGGTACCGAGTCGTGGCGCAAGGCGGAGTCGGTATGGTGTTCGAAGGACCGCCGCGAAGCGCTCACTCGCGCCAAGAAGGGCGAGGACCTCAAGACGAAGTCGTGCAGTGAGGCGTCCGCCATCAAGACGCAATACACGATGGGCGAGGAGCTCGGCGTGGAAGGTACGCCTGCGATCTTCACGCAGGGCGGGGACTACATCGGCGGTTTCCTGACTCCCGACCAGCTGGTCAAGGTCGTGGAGGCATCTCAGAAGACCGCGGACGTGCGCTGACCGGACTCAGCGCTCCAGATACTGGAGCTTGCCAGTGCGGCCGTCCCACTCCTTGGCATCGGCCGGCGCGTCCTTCTTCTCGGTGATGACCGGCCACAGCTTGGTCAATTCCGCGTTGAGCGCCGTAAAGGCCTGCTGACCGTCCGGCACCTCCTCCTCGGAGAAGATGGCCTCGGCCGGGCATTCCGGTTCACACAGCGTGCAGTCGATGCACTCGTCCGGGTCGATCACCAGCATGTTGGGGCCCTCGTGGAAGCAATCCACCGGACAGACTTCCACGCAGTCCATGTACTTGCACTTGATGCAGTTTTCGGTGACGACGAAGGTCATCGGCTCGCTCCAGTCCCGGTCAGGAAACGGCGCCTGGTGACGGGCGCGGGCGCGTATTCTGCCAACCGTCGCGACGCGCTGCAAAAGGACTCAACGCAAGACCGGAGGGCGCAGGTCGATCGCGGTGAAGTGGTGGCGGTCGAGGCCTTCGCGCCGGTCCTCAAGGTAGCGGCGCAGCGCATAGTCGACACTTCGAAACGCGATGTCGTGCCAGGGAATGTCGGCCTCCTGGCAAAGCATGACCTCCAGACTCTCGTCGCCCGCCCCGAACTCGGGTCGCGGCAGACGCGCGCGGAACATCACGTGCACCTGGTCCGCATGCAGCACGTGCACGACCGCGAGCAGCGAGCCGATCTCGACGTCGGCCAGCGCCTCCTCGAGAGACTCGCGTCGCGCCGCGTCCTGGGTGGTCTCACCGTTCTCCATGAAGCCCGCCGGGATGGTCCAGTACCCGCGCCTCGGCTCGATGGCACGCCGGCACAGCAGGATCCGGCCCTCGTGCTCGGGCACGCAGCCCGCGACGATGCGGGGATTCTGGTAGTGAATGCGTCCGCAGGACGTACACACGTGCCGGGGTCGCTGGTCGCCCTCGGGCACGAGCACTGTCACGGGCTGGCCGCAGTGTGAACAGAAGTTCATAGATCGCGCGGATCCTTGGTGCCGGGAGAGGGAATCGAACCCTCACGATGTCGCCACCGCCGGATTTTGAGTCCGGTGCGTCTACCAGTTCCGCCATCCCGGCAGGGGGCGGGAAGCTTAACCGATCGAGCGCGAGCGGAATGAATCTCATTTTTTATCATATGTTTACCTGTGCTATTGAATGTCGACTGCGCAGGCAGCAGACTGCATCCCGCGCCTGTTGACCGGCCTGCGGGAACTTCCGCGGCAGGTTGCGGTCTGAGGAGCCTGACGTCGCCTGCGGGCGGCCTGCGTTCATTGCACGGAGAGTGCTCGCATGCGACGACGGTGGTGGCTGGCCGCGCTGGCCGGAATGGTGATTTCCGTACAGGCCCATGCCGATGGGGACCTCGTCGGACAACTGTCCAAGGCCGCCCCGGCCGCCAGTCCCCATGTGCTCACGCTCGCCACCCGCGCTGCCGACTGCGCACGCCGGCAGGGCCTGCTGGACGGCTTCCGTCACCTCGCCGTCATCGATTACTCGAAACCTTCGACCGAGCCCCGCCTGTGGGTGTTCGACGTGGCCACTGGCCGTCTCCTGTTCCAGGAACTCGTCGCGCATGGCCGCAACACGGGCGAGCATCACGCGCAGCGTTTCTCGAACGTCGAGGGCAGCAAGATGTCGAGCCTCGGCCTGTTCCAGGCGGCCGACACCTACCATGGCAGCAACGGCTACTCGCTGCGGCTGCGCGGCCTCGACGCGGGTTTCAACGACAACGCGATGGCGCGCGCAATCGTCATGCACGGCGCGCCATATGTCAGCGAGGCCATCGCTGAGCGCCTCGGCCGCCTCGGCCGCAGCTGGGGTTGCCCGGCGGTGCGTCCGGAGGTGGCTCGCACAGTGATCGATACGCTGAAGGGCGGGGCGCTTCTGTTCGCCTACTACCCGGATCGCAAGTGGCTCAACGAGTCGCCGATGCTTCGCTGCGGCGAGACGCGCTCCGCGGATGCGCAGGGTTCGAACCTCGCCCGCGTGACTCCCAGCGGCTGATCCGCCGCCCCTGCCACGGGCCGGATGGGCCCGACGCTCCTGCCGCGGCGCGCGGTCGCGCATCGGGTGAATGCCGGGCGTGCAGGCTCTGCGACCTTTCCGACGGCTGGCGCATCTAAGCCCGCAATGACCGGCTTTGCCGACAGCGAGTTGCTCTTCGATGCCCTGAGGCGAGCCCGGGCGGGCGAGCGCCGTGCCTACGCCGACATCTACCGGCTGCTCGAGCGGCCTGTACGCACCCTCGCGCGCCGTCTCGTGTCGCGAGCGGCCGTCGCCGAGGACCTTGCGCAGGACGTGTTCGTCGAGGTCCTGACGAGCCTCGGCCAGTACGACGGCCGCGGATCTTTCGCCGGCTGGGTGCGAAGTATCACGGTCCGCAAGTGCCTCATGCACCTGCGCTCGCCGTGGCGCCGGGGCCGGCAGTGGATCGAGTCGCTCGACGGCGAGCAGTCGTTCGAGCCGGGCGAGTCCCGCGCGCCGTCGAGCGGCGAGGCACTCGACCTCGAACGCGCCCTGGGGCAGCTCGGTGACACGGCCCGCGTGGTCGTGTGGCTGCACGACGTCGAGGGTTACACGCACGTCGAGATCGGTGCGCTGCTCGGCGGTACTGCCAGCCTGTCCAAGTCGCAACTTGCGCGCGCACATGCGCGCCTGCGCGAGCTGCTCGAGAATGACGGAGCGAAAATCTCATGCATGCCAGTGTCGACCAGCTGCTGAGTCTGCGTGACGGCGCCCCCGTGGGGGCCGGGATCCGTGAGCACGTGCGCGACTGCCCCCACTGTTCCACCCGGCTCGCAGACGCGACGCGGATGCGCGAGCGCCTGCGCGCGTTGCCCGTTGCGCCTGAGCCCGCCGATGACGCCTGGACATCGATCGAGGCGCTTGTGGCCAGCATCCACCGACGGCGCCGGCGCATGGCAGGTCTCGCGCCGCTGGCGGCTGCAGCCTCGGTCGCGGCGCTGGCGGTGTTCGCGGCGATGCGCTGGGTCGAGCCGGGCACGTCCGCGCCGCAATCCGCCGCGACCGTCGCTTCCACCGCATCACCCGCAAGTGACGAGCAGCTCGCCGTCCTGCAGGCGCGCTCGCAGGCGCTCGAGGCGATGCTCGCGGCCATGCCCGCGCGGCCTGCGGTCGAGCGCGCCGCGACGAGCGTGCCGATCGAGTCGCTCGAGGCGCAGGTGCAGTGGCTCGATCATCAGCTGACGGTGGCCGATGCCGACGGTCGCGTCCCGCAGGCGCAGCAGCTGTGGCGCGACCGTGTCGAAGTAATGAATTCCCTGGTGCAGCTGCGATACGTCGAGGCGCAGCACATCGCGAACTGATCCGGAGGTTGATCATGCGATTCCACAGATTGTCCGGCATGCCACGCATCGCAGTCGCGGCCTGCGTGGCCGCGCTGATCGGCGCTGGCGCGCACGCCGCACCTGCGAGCCCGGCGCCGCCGGACCGCGACACGCTGGAGCAGCAGCTGCAGGAGGCACGTGCCGATCTCGAGGCCGCGGCCCGCGAGGTCGCGGAGTTGAGCCGCCAGCTCTACGGCGAGGGTGGCGACGTGCTGAAGTTCGTTCAGGGCGGGCCGCACGGCTCGATGCTCGGCATCAACCTCGGCACCGGCGAGGCGCGCGAGGAGGGCGTCGCGGTGGCCGGCGTGAGCCCGGGAGGACCCGCCGGGCAGGCTGGCCTCAAGGCCGGCGACGTGATCGTGGCGGTCGACGGCAAGGCCCTGAAGCGCACGCCGGAGCGCAGCGCCAGCGCGCAACTCGTCGAGACCATGCGCGCCACGGCGCCCGGCAGCAAGATGAAGGTGGACTACCTCCGCGACGGCCGGCGCCTCACGGCAACGCTCACCACCGCACCCGCCGAGCCGCCGATCGTCCGGGTATTCAGGGAGCGATTCGCGGGACTTCCCGACGGTGCGCTGCCGATGGCGGGCCTCGAGGGGCTGCTGTTCCCCGAGGGCAGCTTCGGCTCGCTCGAGCTGGTGCCGGTGACGCCGAAGCTCGGTCGCTATTTCGGGACTGACCGCGGGCTGCTCGTGGTGCGAGCGCCGGAGTCGAAGCAGCTGCCGCTCGAGGAAGGCGACGTCCTGCAGTCCATCGACGGCCGGACGCCCGACAGTCCAGGCCAGGCGTTTCGAATCCTGCGTTCCTATGAGCCGGGAGAGAAGGTGAAGCTCGGCGTGCTGCGCGAGCGCAAGTCGCTGTTGCTCGAGGCGACCATGCCGTCGAGCGGGGCGGCGCACGAGAATCGTCGCCACATGCGCCCGCCTCCGGCAGCGCCGGTACCGCCCAAGTCACCCGCGGCGCCGTCCCGCGACGACTCGGGACCGGCCTGAGTGCAGGCCCTGCGGCGGTGGCCCGCGTGGCCACCGTTCCGCGCCGCTCGGGCGGCTGGGGTGAACGCCTCTGCTAGCATGCGCGGCCCATGCTGCGCTGCGACTTTGCCTACGACCTGCCGGAGGAACTGATCGCGCGCCACCCGACGGTGCGCCGCAGCGACAGCAGGCTGCTGCATCTCGACGGCGCAAGTGGTGCCGTGGCCGACCGGCGATTCACCGACTTGCCTTCGCTGCTGCACAGCGGGGACCTGCTGGTGTTCAACGATACTCGGGTGATCCCGGCCCGACTGCGCGGGCGCAAGCAGACCGGCGGCCGCATCGAGATCCTCTTGGAACGCGTCATCGACAGCCATCGGGCACTCGTGCAGCTGCGGTCGAGCAAGCCGGCGGCGGTCGGTTCGCGCATCGAGCTGCCCGGCGGCGCGTATGCCACGGTGCTTGGCCGCGACGATGACTTCTGGGTGCTCGATTTCGGCGGACCGCCGACCGCGGTGTTCGAGCGCCACGGTGAGGTGCCGTTGCCGCCTTACCTGCTTCGTGCCCCCGAGGACTACGACCGCGAGCGCTACCAGACTGTCTTCGCGCGCGAGCCGGGTGCCGTGGCCGCCCCGACCGCAGGACTGCACTTCGACGAGGCGCTGCTCGCGGCCTGCGAGCTTGCGGGCATTCACCAGGCTCGAGTGACGCTGCACGTGGGTGCGGGCACGTTCCAGCCCGTGCGTGTCACGGACCTGCGCGAGCACCGCATGCACGTCGAGCTGGCCGTGGTCCCGCCGGCGACCTGCGAGGCGGTGCGCGACTGTCGGGCGCGAGGCGGGCGGGTCGTCGCGGTCGGCACGACCGCCGTGCGTGCCCTGGAGTCGGCGGCCCTGGGCGGTCGCCTCGAGCCTTTCTCCGGCGACACGCAGCTCTTCATCACCCCGGGCTTCCGCTTCCGGGTGGTGGACGCGATGGTCACGAACTTTCACCTGCCGGAGTCCACGCTGCTGATGCTGGTCTCGGCGTTCGCGGGGCGCGCGCAGGTGCTCGCGGCGTATCGCCACGCGATCGCGCAGCGCTATCGCTTCTTCAGCTACGGCGACGCGATGTTCGTCGAGCCGGAGTCCGCGGCGCTCGCTTCCCGGGGGGCAGCATGAGTTTCGAACTGCTTGCGACGGATGGCCGCGCGCGCCGCGGCCGGATGCGACTGCTCCGCGGTACCGTCGAGACCCCGGTGTTCATGCCCGTGGGTACCTACGGCACCGTCAAGGCGATGGCACCGGAGGAACTCACCGACCTTGGCGCGGAGATCGTGCTTGGAAACACCTTTCACCTGATGCTCCGGCCGGGCACGGAGGTGATCCGTGCCCACGGCGGCCTGCACGGTTTCATGCACTGGAGCGGCCCGATACTCACCGACTCCGGCGGCTTCCAGGTGTGGAGCCTCGCCGAGCTGCGCAAGCTCACCGAGGACGGCGTTCGCTTCCGGTCGCCGGTGAACGGCGACCCCGTGTTCCTGAGCCCCGAGATCTCGATGGAAGTCCAGGCCGCGCTCGACTCTGACATCGTGATGGCCTTCGACGAGTGCCCGCCGTATCCCGCGACCGAGGCCGAGGCGCGCGCGTCCATGGAACTCTCGATGCGCTGGGCCCACCGCAGTCGCGATGCGCATCTGGCGCTTGGCAATCCCAACGCGATCTTCGGCATCGTGCAGGGCGGCACGCATCTCGGGCTGCGGCTCGAGTCGCTCGAGGCGCTCAGTGGGATCGGCTTCGACGGCTACGCGGTGGGCGGGCTGGCGGTCGGGGAGCCCGCCGAGGAGCGCAACGCCGTGCTCGACGGGCTCGATCCGCACCTGCCGGCGAATCGCCCGCGCTACCTGATGGGTGTGGGCACGCCCGCGGACATCGTGGCTGCGGTGCTGCGCGGAATCGACATGTTCGACTGCGTGATGCCGACGCGCAATGCACGCAACGGGCACCTGTTCACCAGCCAGGGCGTCGTGAAGATCCGCAACGCGGTCCACCAGTCCGACACCGGTCCGCTCGACCCGGACTGCGGCTGCTACACCTGCCGGAACTACTCCCGTGCGTATCTGCGCCACCTCAATCGCTGCAACGAGATCCTCGGCGCGCGGCTCAGTACCATACATAACCTCTACCACTACCTCGACCTGATGCGTCGCATCCGTGCCGCGGTCGAGGCGGGCGAGTTCGGCCGATTTGCCGCCGCCTTCCTCGCTGGTCCGGAGGGGGGTGCCGGGCCGTCCGGCAGCGGCGGGCCCTCTCGGTTATAATCCCGCCCCTTTTTGCGACCCGACTCCCGGGTCCGTTCACAGGAGTCCTCGATGGAGTGGTTGATCCCGAGCGCCTATGCGCAGGCCGCAGGCGCCGCGCAGCCCAATGTAATCATGCAGCTGCTGCCGCTGATCCTGATCTTCGTCGTGTTCTACTTCCTGCTGATCCGGCCGCAGGCCAAGCGGGCCAAGGAACACAAGGCGATGGTCTCCGCGCTGGCCGTTGGCGACGAGGTCGTCACCAGCGGCGGCATCCTGGGCAGGGTCGCCGAGGTGAGCGACCAGTTCCTGACTGTCGAGGTTGCCGAAGGCGTACGCGTCAAGGTGCAGCGACACACGGTCAGCGGCCTGCTCCCCAAGGGCACCTACAAGAACGCCTGACCGGCCGGGGATCCTCCGCATGCATACCTACCCGGCCTGGAGGATTTGGCTGGTCGCCATCGTCTTGCTGGCGGCACTCATCCTCGCCCTGCCGAACGTCTTCGGGGAGGGGCCCGCGCTGCAGGTGTCTCGCGACGACCGCGCTGCCTTCACGGACCAGTCGGCGGGCGCCATCACCGGCATCCTCCAGTCCAAGGGCATCCCGGTCGATGCTTCGTGGATCGAAGGCGACCGTCTCGTGCTTCGATTCGACGACCTGCAGCAGCAGCGCGCTGCGCGTGAGGCGATCCAGCAGGCCGCGCCGCGCGAGTACCTGATCGCGCTGTCGCAGGCGCCGCGCATGCCCGGCTGGCTGCGCGCCACGGGTTTGAAGCCCATGAGCCTCGGCCTCGACCTGCGTGGCGGCGTGTATTTCCTCTATGAGGTCGACGTCGCCGGAGCGGTGAAGCAGCTCATTGCCAGCATGGAGCGCGACTACCGTACGCTGCTGCGCGACGAACGCATCCCGTTCACGGCTATCCAGGCCGATGGGGCCGACGGCGTGCGCATCGGCCTGCGCAGCGGGGCGGACGTGGAGCGCGTGACCGCGGCGCTGCGCAAGCAGGACCCCAACGTGAATCTCGAGAGCGACCGCCTCGGCGAGGGCGGGGCAGTGACGGTGCGGCTCACGCCGGACCAGATCAAGCAGCGGCAGGACTTCGCCATCCAGCAGAACATCACGACGCTGCGAAATCGCGTCGACGAGCTGGGCGTGACCGAGCCGATCGTGGCGCGGCAGGGCGTCGATCGCATCACCGTGCAGTTGCCGGGCGTGCAGGATCCGAACGAGGCGCTGCGGGTTCTGGGCGCGACCGCGACCCTGGAGTTCCGGCTCGTCGACGACCAGAACGACGCGATGGAGGCCGAGCGCCTCGGCCGCGCACCGCTCGGCGCGCGGCTCTACAGGATGCGCTCGGGCGGCCCCGTGCTCCTGAAGCGCGAGGTGATTGCTTCAGGCGAGCAGCTGGTGGACGCGAGCTCGGGCTTCTCCGAGGGCCAGCCGGCCGTGTTCGTGAAACTCGACGCGCGCGGCGCGTCGGAAATGCTCCAGACGACGAAGGAGCACCTCGGGCGCCCGATGGCGGTGGTATTCATCGAGAAGAAGCGCGTCGCCGCGTCCGAGCCGTGTTCCGGTGTGCGGAGCGGCAACGACTGCACTGAGGAAGAGGTGATCAGCGTCGCCACGATCCGGGGCGTGTTCAGCTCGAACTTCCAGATCACCGGCCTGCTGGCCGGCGAGGCCCGCGAGCTGGCGCTGCTGCTGCGCGCAGGATCGCTCGCCGCACCGCTGTACATCGTCGAGCAGCGTACGGTCGGTCCGAGCCTCGGGCAGGACAACGTGGACCGCGGCTTCCGCGCGCTGCTGATTGGCCTCGCCGGCATGTTCGTCTTCCTGGCGGTCTACTACCGCTGGTTCGGCGTTGCGGCCAGCGCCGTGCTGCTGATGAACATGGTGTGCCTGGTCGCAGTCATGTCGCTGCTCCAGGCGACGCTGTCGCTGCCCGGCATCGCGGGCATCGTGCTGACGGTCGGCATGGCGGCCGACGCCAACGTGCTCATCTTCGAGCGCATCCGCGAGGAGCTGCGCAACGGGATGAGCCCGCACGCCGCCATCAGCGCGGGCTTCGAGAAGGCCTTTTCGGCGATTGCCGACTCGAACATCACGACCCTGATCGCCGGCATCGTCCTGTTCACCTTCGGTACCGGGCCGGTGCGCGGCTTTGCCGTTACGCTGTGCCTCGGCATTCTGACCTCCCTGTTCACGGCCATCCTGGGCAGCCGGGCGATCATCCACCTGGTGTGGGATCGCCGCCGCAGGCTCGAGGCTCTCCCGGTCTGAGGCGCAACCAACATGGAATTCTTCAAGAAGAGGACGAACTTCCGGTTCATGCCGCTGCGATCGCGGTGGTATGCGATTTCCGGGGTCCTGATCCTGGTCTCGCTGGCGCTGCTCGCGATCCGGGGACTCAACCTCGGCATCGACTTCACGGGCGGCGTGGTACTGGAGCTCTCGTTCCCGCAGGCGGTCGACCTGGACCGGGTACGGGCCACGCTGGCCGAGGCCGGCCACGGCGACGCCTCGGTGCAGAGCTTCGGCACCGCGCGCGACGTGCTGGTGCGCCTGCTCCCCAAGGAGGGGGCCGACGTGAACCAGGTGGGCCAGGACGTGCTCGCTGCGCTCAGGTCCGACGAGCCGGCGGTCCAATTGCGCCGCACCGAGGTCGTTGGCGCGCAGATCGGCAAGGAGCTCGCCGAACAGGGTGCGCTCGCCGCGCTGTTCGCGTTTCTGCTGATCCTCGCCTACGTGGCGTTCCGCTTCCAATGGAAGCTCGGCATCGGGTCGATTCTCGCGGCGCTGCACGACCCGATCTTGGTGCTCGGCTTCTTCTCGGCGACGCAGATGACCTTCGACCTGCCGACGCTGGCCGCGATCCTGGCCGTCGTCGGCTATTCCCTGAACGACACGGTCGTCGTCTTCGACCGCATTCGCGAACGCTTCGTGATGACCCGCAAGGGAACGCCAGCGGAGACCATCGACCTGGCGATCAACGACACCCTTTCGCGTACCTTGATGACCAGCGTCACGACGCTGATCGCGGTGTTCTCGCTGATGATTTTCGCGGGAGACGTGCTGAAGGGATTCTCGGTCGCGCTGGCGATCGGCGTATTTGTGGGTACTTACTCGTCGATCTTCGTGGCGAGCTCCATCGCGCTCGATCTCAAGCTGACGGCTCGCGACCTGATGCCGGTCCAGCGCGAGAAGGGCGCCGTCGACGACATGCCTTGAGACACGGTCGGACACCGACGATGGGTGACCCAGGAGTCGGCGCGTGAACGAGCTGGTCTGGGGCGCATTCCTCGCTCTGTTCCTCACGCTGCTGTTCCTCGACCTGAGTGTCCTGCACCGGGAGTCCGCCGAGCTCTCGGTCAAGCAGGCGCTGTTCTGGACCGGGGTGTGGGTGAGCGTCGCGATGTCGTTCACCCTGGTCGTCTACGGCCTGTACGAGCACCGCTGGGTGGGCTTCCACCCCAGTGCCGAAGTCGCCAGCGGCAAGGATGCCGTCGTGCTGTTCGTCACCGGCTATCTCCTCGAGTGGTCGCTGTCGGTCGACAACATCTTCGTCATCGCGCTGAT
>Ga0209254_10000569_pt1 | contig 30579 bp, 23 predicted proteins | sample FrelakmetDIP11DI_FD_187148 | JGI IMG/M metagenome (GOLD analysis project Ga0209254, IMG submission 187148) | Freshwater lake sediment microbial communities from the University of Notre Dame, USA, for methane emissions studies - DIP11 DI (SPAdes)... | ecosystem: Environmental > Aquatic >... | reverse complement strand
GGCACGATCACGTCCGCTCCCTGCCACGTCCGCACCACGCTGGCCCGCATCCCGATCTTCCCGACGACCCCGGACACCGCCGCGAACTCGACGCGATCACCCTCCTTGATCGGGCGTTCGAAGAGCAGGATGAGCCCTGAGACGAAGTTGTTGACCACGTTCTGGAGGCCGAAGCCGATGCCGACCGAGAGCGCGCCGGCGATGATTGCGAGCTTGCCGAAATCGAGCCCGAGCATTCCGACCACGACGAAGAACCCGATCACCAGGATGATGTAGTGGGTGATTTTGGAGATCGTGGTGGGCACGCCGCGAGGCAGGTCGACCCGTGGCGTGACATCGGTGTCGAGGACGAAGCGGACGAGCTTGGAGATCTTGAAGGTCGCCCAAACCGCCACGGCGACCGACACGATGCTCAGCGGCGAAAAGCTGAGGTGGACGAGCGAGACCTTGAACTTGAAGAGCTTCCCGACGAACCCCGCCACCAGCTCAAGGACCCGGAAGCCGGCCAGGGTGTAGAAGGCCCACAGCGCGATCGCGGTGAAGCGCAGCAGCTTGCCGGTCACCGAACGGATGTTGGCCGCGTTGTTGCGCACCATGTTGAGGCGTCGGGCAGCCTCGGTGCGCAGGAGGACCGCCTCGGCGCCTTGAACCACGACCGCACCCACCCACAGCAGCAGGGCCGTGAACACGCTGCTCAGCAGCCCGTCGGTGAGGGTGTCGGCCAGGTACACCGTGCCGAGGGCGTTGCCGACGACGGCAACGACCATCAGGCCGGCGCCGACGTTGCAGGCGAGAATGATGCTCCGGAACCACTGCGGGTGCTGCGGGTCGCTGACCTCGCCGAGCCGGCGTGCGAGCCAGAGCAGCGTGCCCATGGTGAACGCGCTGAGGCCGAGCAGCACGACTCGGAACAACGGCAGGTTTTCCGGCACCAGGGCCAGCGTGTGCTGGAGGATGAACAGGACGATGATGAGATAGACCGCGGGCCCGAGGCGCCTGCTGAGCATTCTCGGCAGCAGGCGGAGCAGGGCGAGGAGCGACAGAACCTCGAGCGCCTTGCGCCATGCCTCGGGCGCCGTCGGGTGGACCCAGCCGTCGACCAGGGCAGCGAGCAGCACCGCGGCCGCCAGCGGACGGCTGAGCAGGCGAGCGGCCGCCTGCAGCGAGTCGTCGTCGACGGAGCGGCGGGCTGCCCACCGCGACAGGGCTGCGAGGATCCCGATCCCGGCCAGGAACAGCACCACGTGGAGCGCGACGCGGGCCGGCTCCTCGTCGACGTAGGACTGGATCGAGGCAAAGACGTCCGCCCACCGGTCACGAACCCGCTCGGTCAGCTTGGCGGCGCCCCGCTCGGGCTGGATGGCGAGGGTCCAGATCGGCGCCTGCTCGGGAAGCAGCGCAGTGCGGCGCTGCTCCTTGATGGCATCACGCAGCGGCATCTGGGCGTCACTGACGTCGAGCTTGAGCCCGGTGATCTCGGTCTGCAGGGTGAGCACGGCGTCGCGCCGCCGGGAGACCACGGCCTTCGCGTCGGCGGCGGTGGCAAGGGCGGCGTTGACCGCGCTGCGCAGCGCGGGCGGCAGGTCCTGCTCGCCAGCGCTGTCGCGGGTCAACGCCCACAGCTCGGTGATCTGCCGGATGCGTGCGAGGTCGGACTCGAGAGCGGTCGACCTGGCCTGCAGGGTGTTCAGCCAGCCGTCGAGGGTTGCCTCCTCGCGCAGCCAGCGCCGTGACAGGTCATCCAGCTGCGACCGCGACGCACCGTGGGCGACCTGCTGGCTGGTGTTTGCAGCAAGCGCCTTGACCTTCGCCTTCTGCTCCGCCGCGGCGGACTCGATCTTGGAGACGCTGTCGCGCGGCGCGGCGGCCAGCACCAGCTTGCGGAGCTCGACGGCAGTTTGCTCGGCGCGCAGCGGGATCTCGGCGGCCGGGATCGGTGTCGGGGCCGGGGTTGGGGTCGCTGCCGGCGCGGATGGCGCCGCCTCCTGCGCGTGCGCGGTCCCGCGCCAAGGGCACGCGAGCAGCGCGAAGAGCACGAGCACGGTCGGCAGGACGGTCTTCCGGAGAACTACCATCTGCGAGGCGGAGGTGATTGCGGGACGGCTCATTGCGTCCGCTCCTTCTTGGGAAGAGCCTGGCTGAGGACTGCGGAGCCGATGATCCCGGAAAGCAACGACGCCGCCAGGATGCCGACCTTGGCGTTCGCAACCAGCGCCTCGTCGGAGAACGCAAGCCCGGTGATGAACAGGGACATCGTGAAGCCGATGCCGGCCAGGCAGCTGACGCCGGCGATCTGGGTCCACGTCACGCCCGCGGGGAGAGGGCCCCGCGTCCATCGAACCGCCAGCCGGCTGAGGCCGAAGATGCCGATGGGTTTGCCGATCACGAGGCCGACGATGATGCCGAGGCTGATCGGGCTGGTGAGAGCCTCCAGGATGTGGCCGTCGATGCGGATGCCCGCGTTGGCGAGGGCGAACACCGGCAGGATGAACCAGACCTGCACAGGATGGAGCGCATGCTCGAGCCGCAGCCCTGCCGGGAGCATGTCCGCGGTGCACTCGTGAAGCGACTCGATGGCATCGAACTGGCGCTCGTCGTCGACCATGCTGTGCTTCGTCAGCGGCACCGACTCGAGCGTGTGAAGCCGTTCGCGGGCCGCCGTCAGAAAGCGTGCGGGCTCGACCTGCGCCCTCACCGGGATGACCATCGCCACCAGGATGCCGGCGACGGTAGCGTGGACGCCGGAGGCGAAGACTCCGAACCACACCCCGGCGACGAGGGGCAGCACGACGTCCAGCCGGTGGATGCGTGAGCGGATCGCTCCGATCAGGAGAGCGAGGAAGGCAGCAGCGACCACCAGCCCCCACGGCCGGATCGACGACGTGTAGAAGAGGGCGATGACCAGCACTGCGCCGAGGTCATCGGCAATGGCGAGGGCGGTGAGGAAGACCTTGAGGGCGATCGGGACTCGCGAGCCGAAGATGGCCAGCACGCCGAGCGCGAAGGCGATGTCGGTGGCCATCGGGATGCCCCAGCCGGCGGCGCCCTTGCCGCCGACGTTGACCGCGGAGTAGAAAAGGGCGGGGGCGAGCATGCCGCCGGCGGCGGCGGCGACGGGAAGGACGGCGCGCTGGAGCGACGACAGCCGGCCGACCACCAGCTCGCGCTTGATTTCGAGTCCGACCACGAAGAAGAAGATCACCATCAGCCCGTCGTTGACCCAATGGTGCAGCGTCAGCTTGAGGGAGGCATCGCCCAGGGACACGCCGGCCTTGGTGTGCAGGATCTGGCCATAGGCTCCGGCCAGCGGCGAGTTGGCCAGGACGAGCGCTACGACGGTGCAGGCGAGCAGCAGGACGCTGCCGCTGACCTCGGAGCGGACGAACCACTCGAAGGTCCCCCGAAAGACCCGCGGTATCGCCGGCTTGTCACATCCCATGGCTGGTCTCTCCTGCGACGCTCCGGTGGTGCGGCGCGCTCGTGCGCGGTTCCCGGTCACGTGGGAAGCGCCGTCATGATAGACCAACAGGGTGCGGCGGCTCATGAATAACCCCCCGGAGCCTCGGGCCCCGGGGGGTGATGTTCCTCGAAGGACAGCTTCAGAACCGGTAGCGCGCCGACACTCGGAGGTTTTGTCCCGGTTCGGGGCGGTTGTTGAAGGGCTCGCTGTACAGCTTGTCGGTGGCGTTCTCGAGGGTGGCGATCAGGCCGAGGCCGAATCGGAAGTCGTAGCCCCCGCTCAGGCCGTAGACGGTGAAGCCCGGGTAGCCGACCTCGAAGAACGGGTCACCGGGTGGCAGGTCGGTCTCCCGGTCGACGATGCGGGCGCTCGCCTCGGCCCACCAGCTCGCGCGCTGGTACCTCAGCCCGAGCACGATCTTCTGGGGCGGGATCGTGGGCAGCGGCTCGTCCGTGATCTCGTTGGTGCCCTCGATGTAGGCGTAGTTGAAGAAGACGCTCCAGTAGGTGGCGAACAGGGTCTCGAGGTCGAACTCGATGCCCCAGATCGTCGCCTGGTCGATGTTGGCGAACTGGGCGAGCTCGAAATAGGGGGGGTCGGGGCTGGTCCCGAGAAACTCAAGGGTGATGAAGTCGCTGACGTCGTTGTAGAACACGGTGAAGCCACCGAAGTAGCGGTCGTAGCGGACCTTGAAACCGCCCTCATAGTTGAGCGACACTTCCGAGCTCAGATTCGGGTTCTGGAGGATGTAGGTGTCACCTGTGGAGGCGAGACCGACGAATGAGCGTTCCTGGAGGTTCGGCGCCCGGAAGCCGCGCGCCACCAGGGCGGTCAGGTCCACGTGCGGGGTCACGGCGTAGTTGACGCCCACGTTGCCGGAGATGTCCGAGTCGGTGACGTCGAACGGCTCGCCGATGTAGTCGGGGTCGTCCTCGCTCTTGAAGGCGAAGGTGTCGCCGCGCAGCCCGGCGTGGACGATCAGCCTTTCACCTACCCGGATCTTGTCCTGCAGGTAGCCTCCGAGCCCGGTCTGATGGCTCTTGGGAACGGCCACCTCGGTATTCGATCCAAAGGGCGACTCCGCAAGCGTCTCGTCCTCGATTCGGTCCTGGTAGAAGTCGAGTCCGAAGGTGAGGCGGTGTCGGCCGGCGTCGGCGATCGACTGCGCGTTGAAACCGACGCTGTCAATCTGTGACCGAGTGTAGTTGTTGAGGAAGAAGGTGGGACCGAAGTTGAGGTTTCGGATGCTCTCCTTGTCGACCTTCTGATAGTAGGTGCTGAGGGAGACGTCGTTGAGACCCCACACCGGCCCCGAGTTCCAGGCCAGGCCGAGCTTGTCGCGGTCGAAGTTGGGGAACGAGATGTCAATGCCCGAGGTCTCGGGGTCGAAGCCCGGGAAGCCGACGTCGTCGGTGCGGACCGCTTCAAGGTTGACGCGGAACACCCCCTGCTCACCTGTGAGAAAGCGCAGGTTGCCATTCAAAGCGGTCTGCGTCATGCCGCTGTTGGGCACCGTGTCGTCCTCGAGAGTGTAGTCGACGTAGCGCGAGTCGTCGTGGGCGCCGTCGGCTGCGGTGTAGTCGCTGGCGTCCTGGTACGACGCTCCGACGTCGAAGGCGAATCCCTGGCCCGAGCCGGAGACGTACGCGGACGCCTGCTGGGAGTCCGCGGCCGTCCCGTAGCCGTAGCTGACGTCGCCGTTGACCTCGAACTCCGCGGCGCCCAGGTCCGGCGCCCGGGTGATGATGTTGACCACGCCGCCGATCGCGTCCGAGCCGTACTGCACCGAGGCCGGGCCGCGCAGTACCTCGATCCGCTCGACCTCCGACAGGTTGACCAGGCCGGGTTGGATGCCGGCGAAGGTGGTCGACTCGCGGGCGTTGTTCAGGCGTTGCCCGTCAACCAGAATGAGCACCCGGTTCGACGAGAACCCGCGGATCACCGGGAGGCCGCGGAACGGACCCTCGCCGTCGATCTCGACCCCGGGGATTTCCTTGAAGAGGTCGGCCATCTTCTCGGGCTGTGCCTGCTCAATCATTCGCCGGTCGATGACGGTGATCGGCGCCGGGACATCGGCCGAGGACTCCTCCTGGCGGGACGCGGTGACGACGAGCTGGTCCTCGAAGACTCGCTTGCCGTCCTCCTCGACGACCTCGGCCGGCTCGGCATCGGACGGGGGTTCCTGGGCTACCCCCTCCCGGGCGGTAGCGGTGGCAGGCTGTTCCTCTTCCTGCTCCTGAGCGGCCGCAGCCAGCGGCAAAGCGAGTGCGAGCGCAACGATCCACGTGAACTTCCCGACTGAGCTCATGAGTTCTCTCCTTGTCGCAGGGCGCACGGCTGCTCCGCTGCGCCGGCTCAGAACTATAGGCACGATCCGACCGAGGTGTCGCCACAAGAGCGCAAGTTTGACGCCCATGTGACAGTTCCAGGCTCTGGGGTCACATAGCTGCCTGTGGCGAGCACGATCAGACCGTGATCGCCGCCCATCGATCGGGCGCGTGGGCTGCCGCTGGCGGGCGGGTCGCGCTCGGGATTCACTTTCAACCGGGGCCGATGCACTGGTCCGCTGGAGGAGCCTGCTGGTGCGGTGATTCGGGCACGGGACAGGGCTTGGTCAAACGGCAGACCCAATTGGAGCTGGTCAGGTAGTCTGCATGATAAGCGGCGCGCCCGCAGGCGCGCCGCCGTGTCTTCCGGACCGCGTGGCGCCGGGCGGCGCCGCGGTGTCGTCGATCACCACATCGTGATCACGACCCGGGTGCCGTCGTCGGCCTCCACCCGCACCATCTCGCCCATCGGGGCGTCGGCCAGCACGTCGAGCACCATGTCCGGGTCGAAAGTCTGCCAGTCCCACTCGTCGAGCGCCTTGAGGACGCCATGGATCGGCACCGCACAGTGCACGTTGGCATCGTCCGCATCGACCGCGACCTGCAGGACGTCGCCCTTCTTCGTCACCTCCACCCGGGCGTCCGGAGCGATCACCGAGACGAGGGTGGTGTCAGGCCCCTCGGCGAGCGATCTCAGCGCCGCCAGCACCAGCTCCCGCTGCTGGCGGAGCTCCGGCGGCACCTCGGCGTCGCGCATCGCCTCCTCGGGGACGAAGGCGGTCGCGACGCGGGCGGCGAGCAGCGGCATCGGAATCCGCATGTGCATCGCGTCCGGGGCCGGAGTCCGCACGTCGACCACCATCCAGTCCATCGCCATCACTGTGGCCAGCGTCCCGGCGAGGCCGGCCAGCACCACGGCACCGACGGTGGAGACGCCGCGCTCACGCATGGCTACTCGACCCACACCCGGACCGTGGCGTCGTCCGCCTCGACGGTGACGAGGTCACCGTTGGGCAGCTGGTCGAGGCTGGTCAGCAGCGCCGCCACGTCGATCTGGTTGGCCTCGTCGAACTTGAGCGCGTCGATCATCGACATCGGCAGGGTGACGTTGACGGTGGCGTGGTCCTCGGCCGTCTCGACGACGTTGACGTAGAGGGTGCCCAGGCGCTTGCTCACCTGGACCTTGGCGTCGGGGGAGTCGACCTTGACGAACTCGCCGTCCGGCGCGTCCTTGACCGCGGCCAGCAGCTGCGGCCAGTCGATGTCGGCATCCTCGATGTCGAGCTGGACCTTGCCGCCGTGGAGGTTGTCGACATCGACGCTGTTGAGAACGGCGACCACCAGCTGGAGTGGCAGGTGGACGTCAACCTTGGTGCCGTCGGTCTTGTCGATGACGTTGACGTTGAGCCACCGATCCGGGTCGGCCGCTCCCAGCGGGGTGGCGACCAGCAGTGCGGCGGCGAAGATCACGATCAGGGTCCGTTTCATCTGCGTGTCCTCCGTTGTCGTCCGAGTCTAATAACGTCGCTCTTCATCCCCTGTTAACGGAAGCTTGAGCCAACTGGTTCGCCGTCGCGGCTGAAGACCTCCTGCGGCATGATGATCCAGAGCAGCAGGTAGATCAGGATCCCGGGAAACGCCGCCGACAGCACGGACAGCGCCACATAGAGCACGCGGACGACAGTCGGGCTCCAGCCCAGCCAACGGGCGAGGCCGCCGCAGACTCCGGAGATGATCCGGTCGGTGCGTGATCGGTACAGCGGGTTGTCGCGTCCTGTCATGCGGGCCTCCGAACGGTATCCGAGCTGACATACGTCGGCTGCGGGGAAAGGTTAGGAGCGGCCGCCGCCCGAGGCGGGGTCGGTGGTTCAGCGGCCGGCGACCTCGATCGCCGCGCGCGCATCGATCCGTCGCGTCGCCCACATGAACAGCAGCAGGGCGATGAGCGAGACGATTCCGACGCCCGCATAGGCGAGCCACAGGTAGTGTGCGTTGGCGTAGACCTCCGGCATCGGGCCCTGGCCAGCCAGCGCCGCGGCGTGCTGGAGCTGCAGCTCGGGCGCCAGGGTGGTCGGCTCGGGGCAGTACCGCGCCAACAGGAATCCGGAGAAGATGAACCCGAAGATCCAGGCGAAAAAGGTGTTGACATGGGCAAAGCCGAGGAAGATCCCCTCCTTGCCCGGCGGGGCCTGCTTCGATGCGAACTCCAGGTACTTGGGGCTCAGGAAGCACTCGCAGAGGCCCAGGATCGCGATGCCGACGACCATCATTGCGGTGATCGGGTGGATCGACAGGCCGAGGATCTCGACGTTGGCGGAGAACAGCACCGAGGAGGCCATGGCCAGCGCCGACAGTGGTACCAGTGCCATCGCGATCAGAATCGAGTTCTGCGGCTTCCAGGTGCGGACGAGCTGCGTGACGGCAACCACGAGCAACACCACCACGAGCGGGTTGACGTTGGCGTACCACTCGGGCTTGTAGGCCTCTCCGGCCATGCGCAGCACGTAGTCGGGCATCGAGGCGTAAAGCTGGCCCTGGATCGACCAGAAGCCGGCCGTGATCAGGATCAGCGCGAAAAAGCGCAGGTTGCTGAGCGCCAGCCACATGCCCCGCAGGGTGTCGGCGATGGTCCGCGGTCGCGCCGCGTCGTCCTCGGGCGGGCGGAAGGTCAGAACGACCACGATCAGCGCGAGGACGGACGCTACCGCCGAGAAGAACGGCACGTTCTCGACGCCCATGTCGATCCGGATCGGCGCCACGATGGTCTTGCCGGTGAAGGAGCCGATGTTGACCACCATGTAGAAGATGCTGAAGGCGCGGGCGCGGTTCGCGGAGTCCGAGGTCTTGGTGACGGTCCCGGTGATGATCGGCTTGACGAAGGCGCCGCCGAGAACGACCAGTGCGAGCCCCAGGAGAACCGGGCCGAGGGTGTGGAAGAAGCCGAGCGTGGCGTAGCCGGTCGCGAGCAGTCCGAAGGCGAGGACGAGCGCGTTGCGGAAGCCGATGCGGTCGGCGGCGGCGCCGGTGAAGAACGGCAGCAGGTAGATCCAGCCACCGAACAGGCCGGCGACGATGCCGGCCTGGATGTCATCCAGCCCGACCGCGCGGATCAGGTAGGTGCGCAGCGCGATGAACGTCCCGTAGTACGCCGCCCGCTCGCAGAGCTCGGCAGCGTTGCCAGTCCAGAACGCCCTCGGGAAACGCCAGGTGGTGCGACCTTCCGTCATCGCTCGAGCCCCCGTGCCGCGGTGGCGGAGGCGGCACTCTAGCACGCGGCGCGGGGGACCACGGCCATCCGGGTAGAACGGACCCTTGCGCCGCTCGTACTACACTTGGGCATCATGAAGCGTCTGAAGTGGCTCATCCTCGCGCTGATTGTGGTTGCGGCGGCGGTGACGCTGCGGATGACGGTACTCGTTCCCGGGCCGGTGAAGGTTCACGTTGCCCCGGTCGTGCGGGGCGCCGTCGAGGACACCGTGACCAACACCCGCGCCGGCACGGTCAAGGTGCGGCGGCGCGCCAAGCTGTCGCCGCAGCTCGGCGGAGTGGTGGTCGAGCTGCCTCACCGAGAGGGCGACAGCGTACCCGCGGGCGAGCTCCTGCTCCGGCTGGACAACCGTGCGCAGCAGGCGGACCTCGAGCTTGCCGAGCGCGACGTTCGCGCGGTCGCGGCCCAGGGCGATGAGGCGTGCCTCGCGGCCGAGCTCGCCGAGAAGGAGCTGGCCAGGGTCCTCTCGCTGCACGGGAGCGGCATCGCGTCGGACCAGAGCCTGGACTCTCTGAGCACCGAGCGCGATCGCAGTCGCGCAGCGTGCGCTGCGGCGCGAGCCATGGTCGAGCGCGCTCGCGCCCGGGTGGCGGTGGCTCGGGTGCAGCTCGAGTTCACCGAGCTGAGGGCGCCGTTCGCCGGGACCGTGGCTCAGCTCACGACCGAGGTCGGGGAGTGGATCACGCCGTCGCCGCCCGGGGTCCCGATCCCGCCGATCATTGACCTTCTCGACGCCGCCTCGACCTACGTCAGCGCACCGATTGACGAGGTGGATGCGGAGCGGGTGGGGATTGGGCAGGAGGCCCGGGTGACGGTCGACTCGCGTCCGGGGGAGGCCTTCGGCGCCCGCGTCGTCCGGGTCGCATCCTACGTGCTCGACGACCTCGAGCAGAACCGCACGGTGGAGATCGAGGTCGAGTTCAGCGAGCCGGAGGAGGTGCGCGGGGTCCTCGCCGGCACCTCGGCCGATGTCGAGGTGGTTCTCGACCGGCGGGACGGCGTGCTCCGCGTTCCGGCCGCGGCGGTCGCCGAAGGCGGCTCGGTGCTGGTGCTCGCCGGCGGCGTCCTCGAGGCGCGCACCGTCGAGGTTGGGCTGCGCAACTGGCAGGTCGTGCAGATTCTGGCCGGGCTCGTCGAGGGCGAGCAGGTGGTCACCAGCCGGCCATCGACCGAGGTCAAGGCCGGGGCCAGGGCCGTGGCACTCGAGTAGCGGACGAGGGCGCCGTGATCGAGCTCAGAGACGTGTGGCGGACCTACCAGGTCGGGAGCTCGCAAGTCCATGCCCTGCGCGGCCTCGACCTGGCGATTGCCGGCGGTGACTACCTCGCGATCGCGGGACCCTCGGGGTCCGGCAAGTCGACGCTGCTCAACGTGATCGGCTGCCTCGACCGGCCGACGGCAGGGCACTACATTTTCCGGGGCCGCGCGGTCGAGGAGATGTCGGAGTCCGAGCGCACCGCGATGCGCCAGCAGGACATCGGCTTCGTGTTCCAGTTCTTCCACCTGCTGGCGAGGCTCACCGCGCAGGCCAATGTCGAGCTGCCGATGCTGTTCGCCGGCGTCGCGCGGGCGGAGCGTCACCAGCGCGCGGCTGACGCCCTGCAGGCGGTCGGATTGGCCGCGCGTGCCCACCACCGGCCGGACCAGCTGTCCGGAGGCGAGCGCCAGCGGGTCGCGATCGCGCGGGCCGTCGTGATGAAGCCGGCTCTGGTGCTCGCCGACGAGCCGACCGGCAACCTCGACCGCAGCTCCGCCCTGGAGGTGATGAACTTGCTCGAGGCGATGAACGCCGCCGGCCAGACCCTGGTTCTGGTGACGCACGATCCCCAGCTCGCGGCGCGCGCCCGGCGGCGAGTGCGGATGGACGACGGTGCGATCGTCGAACGGAGCTGACCAGCGACATGGGCATCGGTGACGTGATCGGGTTTGCGGTCGGTGCGCTGCGTGGCCACCGATTGCGCACGGCGCTGTCGGTCGCCGGCGTCGCGGTCGGCATCGCCGCCGTGGTCGCGCTGACCGCGCTGGGCGAGGGGGCCCGCGGCTATGTCGTGCGCGAGTTCATGTCGCTCGGGTCGAACCTGCTGATCGTGCTGCCGGGCAAGGTTGAGACGACCGGCGGCATGCCCTACGGCGGCACGACCCACGACCTGACTCTCGACGACTTCCGGGAGCTCGCGCGTCGCATCCCAGGGGTGTCGCGGGCGGCGCCGATCGCGACCGGGACCGAGACCGTGCGCTTCGGCAGCCGCGGCCGCTCGGCGCCCGTGATCGGCAGCACCGTCGAGCTGCTCGAGGTGCGCCGGCTCGAGGTCGCATCGGGTCGCTTTCTGGCGCCGGGCGATCCCGAGGCCGGCGGCAGCGAGGTCGTGCTCGGCGTCGAGGTGGCGAGCGAGCTGTTCGGCACGTCGAACCCGCTGGGCGAGGTCGTGCGAATCGGCGACTGGCGCTACCGAGTGGTCGGAGTGCTGGCGCCCCACGGCCGCTCGTTCGTCGGCTTCAACTTCGACGACGTGGTGGTGATCCCGGTGCAGACCGCGATGCGCATGTTCAACCGGGCGTCGCTGTTCCGCATCCTCCTCGAGATGGAGTCAGCCGACCACCTGGACGAGGGCAAGCGCGCGGTGCTCGAGCTGATGCACGACCGCCACCGCGTCGACGACGTCACCGTGATCACCCAGGACGCCGTCGTGGAGACCTTCTCGTCGATCCTCGGCGTGCTGACGCTCGTCCTCGTCGCGATCGCCTCGATCTCGCTGAGCGTGGCCGGGATCGGGATCATGAACGTGATGCTGGTGGCCGTCGCGGAGCGTCGGAGGGAGATCGGGCTCCTGCGGGCGGTGGGCGCCGGCACCGGCCAGATCCTGGCGGTCTTTCTGACCGAGGCCGCGGTTCTGGCCGCGATCGGCGGGCTCGTCGGGCTGGTCGGCGGCTGGCTGGCGGTGCGGGCCTTTGTCCGCGTCTATCCGAGCTTCCCGGCGACGACGCCGGCGTGGGCGGTGGCCGCGGCTCTCGCCGTCGCCGTCGGCGTCGGGGTCGTGTTCGGGACGCTGCCGGCGCGGCGCGCGGCGCGGCTCGATCCGGTGCGAGCCCTTCAGGGGAGGTGAGGCGGTGGGATGCGGCACTCGGGGAGCGAAGTGGACGCGGTCGAGCTGACCCGCTTCGCCGTCGGCGCGCTGGCCGGCCACCGCCTGCGGTCGTTCCTCTCCGCCGTCGGCGTGGCGATCGGCGTGGCGGCGGTCATCCTCCTGACCTCCCTCGGCGAAGGGACCCGCGACTACATGGTGACTCAGTTCACCCAGTTCGGAACCAGTCTGATCGGCGTCAACCCCGGCAAGATCAAGACCTTCGGCGTCCCCGGCGTGTTCGGCGGCACCACCCACAAGCTGACGATCGACGACGCCGAGGCGCTGCGCCGGATTCCTGGCGTCAACGAGGTGGTCCCGGTGGTCATGGGGCCGGCGAGGGTGGAGGGCAACGGCCGCGGTCGCAGCGTGGTCCTCTACGGCGTCGGCTGGGAGGCGGCGAACGCGTGGCGGTTCAACGTCTCCCAGGGCACCTTCCTGCCGCGCATGGACCCGCGGCGCAGCGGCTCGTACACCGTGCTCGGCACCAGGCTCGCCCGGGAGCTGTTCGGCACCGCGTCGCCGCTCGGCGAACGGGTGCGGATCGGCGGGTGGTCGCTGCTCGTGATTGGGGTCATGGAGCCCAAGGGTCAGCTGCTCGGCTTCGACCTCGATGACACCGCCTTCCTTCCGGTCGCCACCGCCATGGACCTCTTCAACCTCGTCGAGCTGCACGAGGTCGATGTGGTGGCCGCGTCGGTGGACGAGATCCCGGCGGTCGCGGAGGGCATCCGGCGCGTGCTCACCGACCGCCACCGCGGCGAGGAGGACTTCACGATCACCACCCAGACCGAGATGCTGGGCACCTTCAACCGGGTCATCGGCATGATCACGGTGGCGGTGTCGGGGATCGCCGGCATCTCGCTGATCGTCGGCGCGATCGGAATCCTGACCATCATGTGGATCTCGGTCCACGAGCGGATTGCCGAGATCGGGCTCCTGCGCGCGATGGGGGTCAGTGCAGCGACCGTGCAGAGCCTCTTTCTGCTCGAGTCCGTGCTGCTGGCCGGCGCGGGCGGCATGCTCGGCCTCGGTGCGGGCTTTGGGATCGGCTCGATCATCCGGGTGCTCTTGCCGGGAATCCCACTCAAGACCCCGGTCGGCGCGGTGGTTGCAGCGCTGCTGATGAGCGTCGTGGTCGGGGTGCTGAGCGGGGTGGCACCGGCGCGCCGCGCCGCGCGCCTCGACCCGATCGAGGCCCTGCGCGCCGAGTGAGCCTGGAATACCGGCGGGCGCGCGGTGTTCCCGGTGACAGCGAGCCCACCACGGCCCCGCCGCCGTGCCCTGGGGCTCGGGAGGTGACGATGAAGCGGTCTCTCGCACTGCTGCTCGCGGCGCTGGTGCTGATCTCTGCCGCGTGCGGGCTGCGCGATGAACTTTGGTTCGACGGCGACTTCTCGGCCGCCACCACACTGGCAAAGCAGAGCGGCTCGCTGGTGATGCTGGTCTTCGAGACCGACTGGTGCACCTGGTGCGACCGGATGGAGCGGGAGGTCTTCACCGACCCGAACGTTCGCGGCGCGCTCCAGGGCCTCGTCGTTCTTAAGCTCGACGCGGAGGGTGACGGCGAGCGCCTGGCGGCGCGCTATCGGGTGGACTCCTACCCGACGATCGTGTTCGTCAACGGCGACGGCGAGGAGGTCGACCGGATCCTCGGCTACCTTCCTCCTGGGGAGTTCGTCACCGAGAGCCGGCGGATTCGAAACGGCGGCGCCGTGCAGGCGCGCCTGGGCCGGGGGTCCATGCCATAATCCCTGCTCCTTGGGCCTGGCACGGGGGAAACGCATGCGACAGCGCGCCGGACTGGACGACGACACTCTCGGCATCGTGCTGCAGACACTGAAGACGGTCGGCGAGCGCCGACTCGACCGACAGACTCGCTTGCGGCTGGACGAAGAGGACCAGTTCCCGTCCGAGCTGGTTCAGGAGCTCCTCGGTCCGGATGTCGGCCTCCACCTGCTCTTTCTGCCGGAGGAGGTGGGCGGCCTCGGGGGCGGCGGCCGTGACCTGTTCCGGGTGTCGGAGGAGATGGCCCGGATCGACCTCGGGGTCGCAACCGCCTTTCTCGCGATCGCCCTCGGCGTCGATCCGATCATCGTCGGCGGCACCGACGAGCAGCGGCGGCACTGGCTCGGGCGAATCGCCGAGGAGGGGCTGATCGTTGCCTACGCCGTCACCGAGTCCGAGGCCGGGTCCAACGTCGCGCGCCTCGCGACCGAGGCGAAGCCGGTCGACGGCGGCGGAGCCACGCCGCGGGCCTACCGCCTCTCCGGGACCAAGCAGTTCATCACCAATGGCGGCGTCGCCCAGATCTTCACGGTGCTCGCGCGAGCCCCGGGCGGGCCGTCGTTCTTTGTGATCGAGCGGAGTGCAACCGGCGTGTCGGTGGGGGCGCCGGAGAAGAAGCACGGCATCCGTGCGTCGAACACCACCCAGGTCATCCTCGACGACGTCGAGGTGCCGGCCGATCGCCTGCTCGGGCTGGTCGAGGGCAAGGGACTCGAGCAGGCCAACCAGGTATTCGGCTTCACGCGGCTGATGGTGGCCGCGTTCGGGCTGGGCGCCGGCGAGGAGGCGCTGCAGCGGGCCATCGATTACGGCCACGAGCGCGTTCAGTTCGGCGAGCCTCTCTACCGGAAGCAGGGCTTCACCCACCGCCTCATCGTGCCGCACGTGGTGCGGCTGGAGGCAGCGCGCGCCTATTGCGAGGAGGTCGCGCGCCGGCTCGATGCCGGTGGCGGAGGTCTGCAGGTGGAGGGCGCGATCGCCAAGTACTTCGCGACCGAGGCCGGCAACGCCGCCGCGGATGCGGCGATCCAGGCCCACGGCGGCTATGGCTACACCCACGAGTACGAGGTCGAGAAGATCCGGCGGGACGTCCGCATCACCACCATCTACGAGGGGACGTCCGAGATCCTGCAGAACATCATCGGGACGCACCGCTGGCGCGTCGCGGTCAAGACCCAGGGCTCGTTCTACCGCGACATGGCGTCCGCTCTCCGGGAGCGGGGCAGCGGTGAGGCGGCGGCGCTCGCCGCCGAGGCGCTCGCCGAGACGATCCTTGCCTGCCACTCGAAGCGGCTGCCGCGTGAGCAGTACGTGCTCATGGAGCTCGCCCGGCTTGCCGCCGAGGCGGAGACGGCGGTGGCGCTCGCCCACAAGGCGGCGACGGGCGGCCGGCGCACAGACCTGCTGACGGCTTGTGCCCGCCTGCACGGTGGGGCCGCCGCGAGGGACGTGGTCATGACCGCGCTTCGACTGCTCCACGGAAGTGGGCGGTTTGACGAGGGCGAGATTGCCGACTTCAGGTCACGGGTCCGATTCGAGGAGGCCGTGGCCACCGCATCGGGGGAGCTCGAGCTCATGGACCGGGTGGCCGCCGCGCTCGATGGCGAACGGCTCGGCTGACGCCGGCAGCAGCGGCGCCTGCCGCCGCAGGAGCGTGTAGGGCATAGGCCCCTGTATGCGTTCCTGACGTGGGCATTGTTGTTGGCCTCTGCCCCACACGCTCCTACGGCGGCGGGTTTCCCGGGCGTGTCACCTGCGTTTGCCCCACGCCGTGCTGGTAGACCAGGGCGGCGCCACGGTCAGCGGTCAGCGCCAGCAGAACCAGGGCCGAGGCGGAGGCGATCAGGGCGAGCAGGCGAAAGAAGCCGACCTTGATCCGCCAGTCCTCCCGCCCAAGCCAGCTCACGATGGCGCGGAGACTTGTCACGATGCCGTAGGCAATCAGGGTCAGCAAGCCGAGGTCGCCGTGGTCGGCAAGTACGGCTCCGGCGTCTGCGGGCAGGCCCGTCGCTCCCTGCGCAGCGAGCCGCCCGGTGACGAAGGCCGCGGCCCCGCCGGCGGTGCCGATGATGTAGACGGTGGTTGCGGAGCGATCGAGCCACACCTTGCCGCGCACCAACAGGCAGCCGAGGTCGAGCAGCAGCGCGACCGGCAGCAACGCCACCGGGAGGTGCACGGCGAGCGCGTGCAGGTTGGGGAACGCGCCCGGCTCGGCCATGTGCCTGACCGCCTCGATCATGCCCCCTCCACTGACTGGCGGTGCTCGACCGCCGGCGAGATAAACTGGCGATAGAGCGCCAGGCCGATCACCGACAGCGCGCCCATCAGCATCACGCCGGCGAAGAACGGCAGCGGGGTCGGCGTACCTCCGGCGTCGAGCGGGCCCTGGATGAAGCGCTGGTAGAGGAAGCCGGCCCACGGCCCCGAGTAGATGTTGCCGAGGAAGATGGCGAAGAAGGAGTAGCCGAGGTAGACCGCCACCTGGTCGGGCGGCGCGATCGTGCCGCAGTACTGGAAGAAGCGGGCCGAGCAGGTCATCTCGCCGAATGACCAGACCACGATCCCGGCGGCGACCACCGCCGCCGCCGCCGACATCGACGGCAGGATCCAGGACACGGTCGCGACGGCGGTGCCGGCGAGCATCGCGCTGATCGTGCGCCAGCGCCGGGTCAGGTAGGAGACCACGGCCTGGAAGAGGACGATCAGCAGCGCATCGAGCGAGATGAAGACCTCGGGGTTGAGCCAGTGGCCGGCCCAACGGCTGATCGGGACGATCCGGTCGATGGCGGTCTCCACCGCAGCGAGGTCGGTGAAGCTCTCGAGGTAGAGCGGCATGAAGCCGAAGAGGACGTTGATCATCCCCCAGAAGCCGGAGAAGACGACCAGCAGCAGCACGAAGCGCCAGTTGCCGAGCACGGTGATGATCTCGGTGAAGACCCGGCTCAGGCTCTTACCCGCGGCCCGCTCTTCGCGAGTGACCGGCTCCCGGTAGGCGAGCAGCGCCTGCGCGAGCATCAGCGCGCAGGCGGCGGCGGAGACCCAGAACACGTAGCGGAACTCGGTGCGGTTTCGGACCTGGGCGGCGATCACCGGCCCGATGAGCCCGCCGGCGTTGACCATCATGTAGTAGAGGCCGAAGCCCACCGGCCGCGTGCTGCCCTCGACCGTGGTCCTCGTAACGGTGCCCGAGATGGTCGGCTTGATGATCGAGCCGCCGATGGCGATCAGGCCGAGCGCGACGCACAGCCAGCCGAAGCTGGTGGCAGCACCGAGAAGCAAGTAGCCGCCAGTCAGGGTGGCGAAGGCAATGGCGAGCGCCGGCTTGTAGCCGAAGCGGTCGGCGAGAGCGCCGGCGACGAGCGGCAGCAGGTAGAGGCCGCCGGTGAACAGGCCGTAGATCCAGCCGAAGCGGTCGGCCGGGATGCCGAGGTGGTCGACGACGTAGATCCCGAGCACGAGCACCATGCCGTAGTAGGCGAGGCGCTCGAAGAGCTCCATGATGACTGCCGAGTACAGCGTCCTCGGCAGCTGGCGAACCAGCGTCAGGTCCATGGTGGGTGCCGCCCTCCCGGTCGCGGGCGGATTGTACCGCGGCAACCGTGAGGTCGCCCAGGATCAGGGTCCGTTGCCTCGATTACCGTCAGGTCCCGATTCCTCGGGCGCCGGCCTCGTGCAGGCCGCAGCGGTGGAGCGACGCGCACGACCCGTCGGATGCCGGGGAGAGGTCTTCGAGAGACCGCGAAAAACCGGGACAGACTCGCGGGCTACTCGCCGCCGCCGGTCGGTTCAGCGGTCTCGGCGACCGGAGGCCCCGACTTGGAGAGGTCGTCGAACTGCAGCCACTCGATGTCCTTCCAGTAGTCGTTCGGAATGTCGGGCTGGCCGGGGTCGACGATGTCGACGTCGAGGAAGTCGAGCAGGGCGCCGGTGGCGTAGCGGAAGCCGATGTTGGCCTTGCGGTGGTCCAGGTAGGAGCGGATCAGCGCCAGCTCGGCCGCCGCGAGGTCCTCCTGGATCTGCAGCACCTGGAAGTTGGTCGACAGGCCGTTGTCAAACTTGGTCTGCTCGGCCTCCAGGTTGCGGGCGGCGAGCTGCTGCGACGCGACCGCCGCCTCCACCGCCGCCGCGCCGTCTTCGAGCGCGCGCACGGCCACCCGGACCTGCGCGATGATGTTCTGCTGGAGGGCCGCCATCTCGACGACGCTGCGTTCGTGGTTGAAGCGAGCCTCGGCGAGCCGTCCCTGAGCCGCGTTGTTGCCGATCGGGATCCCGAGCTGGACGCCGAGCCGCCAGTTGGGGAAGTCCCGATTGACGATCTGATCCACTGAGTCTGGGAAGCCGTCGTCGACGATGATCGGATCGCCGGTGTCCGGGTCCACGGTCTCGCCCTTGCCGCCGACGCCGCCCCAGCCGTAGGCCGCCTGGAGGTCGAGGCTCGGCAGGACGTTGTTCCGAGCCAACCGGACGTAGTAGTCGAGGATCTCGGTCTTCAGCTGCTGCTGGCGGACCTCGGGCCGCTTGGCGAGGCCGGTCTCGATCGAGCCGGCGAGATCCGGGAGGAACGGCGCGAACTCGTAGCTCTGGGTGGTCTCGATGCGGGTCAGCCACTCGGCCGGCTGGTCGAAGCCGAGCACGGCCTTAAGGCCGTCCTCGGCGTTCGCGGCGGTGTTGCGGGCGGTGATCAGCGCCTGGCGGCGGGTCGCCACGCCCGCCTCGGACTGCACGAGGTCGATCGGCGCCGAGGTCCCGACCTTGACCCGCTCCTGGGTCTCGCCTAGCAGACGCTCGGCGAGCGACAGCGACTGCTCGGCCACCTGGACGGCGCGGCGGGCGGCGACCAGGTTCCAGTACGAGGTCTCGACCTGGCGCAGGGTTTCGATGACGAGCATCTCGAAGGCCTCGACCGTCTGGGCGCGACTGTTGCGCGCGACCACGATTCCCGACCTGGTGACCAGGGTGCCGAAGCCCCGCATCAAGGGCTGCGTGACTGCCAGGTTCAGGTCGGAGTTCCAGTTCGGGTTGAGAAAGTAGAAGGTGCTGTTGGTCTCGAACCGCGTCGTGCCGAGGTCAGCGGACCACACCGTGCCGGTGGGCAGCAGGCCGTCGATTCCGATCCCGAAGCGGGTGTTGCGGTACTCCGGCACCAGTGAACCCTCGAGGACGGTGGTCGACGGCGTCCTCATCCAGTCGCCGCCTAAGGAGGCCCCGAGGTTGGGATCGAAAACGCCGGAGGCCGAGTGGATGCTGGCGTCGGCGGAGGCGATCGAGAACCGCCCGACCTGGAGGTCGAGGTTGCGGCTCATCGCCATCTCGTAGGCGGTGATCAGGTCCAGCGGGAGAACCTGGCTCTCGGTGGCTGGTCCCGGGATCCCTGCGGGCAGCGAAGTGATCTCGAGGGTCTGGGCATGGAGTCGAGGCGTCAGCAGCGCGGCCGTAGCGATCAATGCCGCGACGATGATCTTGAGCTTCACGGTGGCTCCTCCTTGCACGGCCAGTCCGCCCATAATTACGAGGAGCTTCGGGAAAAGGTTCGTGCGCTCCCCGGGCATCCGGCGGAAGTCTACTTCCTTTTGTCAGGATGCGCGCAAGGATGCGCGCACCGCATTCTGAGGATGAGGGTTGGCTTCTCTTCGGTTTGGTTTCGGCTACTGATCGATGAACAGGCCCCGGCCGTCAGCCGCCCTGGCATCATCAGAACATCCAGAAGGAGTTCGTGCCGCAGCGGCCGTCCGACAACCCCTCGGTCGACCACGCACGCCGAATAGGCCGATGCGGTAGGAACTCCTACAGGGTGCGGATTTTCCCCTTCAGCAGGTAGGCCTGGAAGGCGAGGTCGGCCTTGGCCGCCAGGCGGCGGAGATGGGGCAGGGGGACCTCGGCGACGCCCCGATCGCGGTTGTCGCCGTACAGGAACCCGAGCGGCTTGGTGCCGACGAAGATCGGCAGGATCACCGACTCGGACGGAGGGATGCCGCCGAGGGCGCGGATCAGCGGCTGATGCGCCGGCAGCCGCGGCAGTGGCCCGAGCCAGAAGGAGGTCCGGTCGGTCAGCCGATTGAACACCGACGGCTGGTCGAGAGGGATCGCGAGCTTGCGGACGGCGCTGCGATCGATGTCGGCGCCGTCGCCGCGCCAGCCGATCACGTTGCCGCGGCGGACGACCAGCAGCAGGCGACGGCTCAGGTAGGGCGCACAGTACTCGAGGAGCGCGTCGCCGATGTCTTCCCGCATCTCGGCATTCTGCAGGGCCACCGAGGCCGCCACCAGACGTTCGTCCGGCCCCTCCTGGCGCTCGTCGGGTGGATGCGCGACCCGCTCCGGGAGCTCCTCCAGGACCGGCTCGACGCCACCCCTCAGAGACGGAAACTCGTTGAGCTCGTCCTGGCTGATCTCGAGCACCAGCGAGTCGTCCGGCGACCGTGAGGGCCGCATCGCCACCGCCCACGGCATGTTGTCCACCTCGGGGGGAAACGCTGCAGCAGAGCTGGCTTTCGGCGATGTCGAGCCGGCCGCGCCGGGTCCGGTGTCCACGCGCTGGCCGGGGTCCTCGTTGATCCTCTTGAGGACCGACGCGATCTGGATCGAGGGCACGACGCCGTAGAGCCGCGCCATCGCCTCGTACAGCCGCACCTCGAGAGTGACGAAGGTGGAGACCAGGCAGTTGGTCAGGAGGCCGATCTCGTCCTCGATGAGCAGGTCCCCGGGCGACACCGTCGCGATCGAGATCGTCTTGCCCTCGTGTCGAAACGGAACCACGAGCAGGCGGGTTGCGACCCGCGGCGAGACCAGCCGGCCGACATCCGGGGTGGCGCGGGCGAGCTCGCCCCTCGAGACGGTCCGGGTCGAGTGGTAGCGGCCGAGGGCGGCGAGCAGGGTCAGCTCGCTGACCAGCCCGAGGTCGAGCAGCACCGTGTCGAGCCGGCCCTCCATCGAGCGCTGGGTGTCGAGCGCCTGGCGCAGCCCCTCGGAGTGGAGAATTCCCTCGGTGACCAGGAACTCGCCAAAGCTCCTGTCGCTCATCGGTTGCCGCTGCACCTCCAGCTTACATACTATCAAGGCGTTACGGAGGCGCAGTGCGAGCCCCGGCAGGACCGGGGCGGTGGGTGACGGTCCGCACTGGATCAGGGTGGTCTCGCTGGGATTGTGATCGACAGCGCGTGGGCGTGGTGCGAGCGCTTCGTGCCAGCCGTTCTTGAGGCGAAGCGCCCTTGCCCGTCTCCGTCTCCGTGCCCGTCTCCGAAGGGTCTGTCCCGCGATTGCATGGGCCTCGGGAACGGGAACGGGTACGGGAACGGGAACGGGCATGGACCGGGGAGCTACAGGGTGGAAAGGGGATCCACGTCCACGACGGTCCGCACCGATCGGGGAGGGATCGCCGTCTCCATCCGCACCAGGGTCTCGCGTAGGAGGTCGCGGTTGGGCGCGGTGACCAGCACCTGCCAGCGCCAGGCGCCGCGGATCCTCTCGATCGGTGCCGGCGCCGGCCCCCGCAGCCGCACTCCGGAGGGCAGCGGCGCGGCCGCACGGGCGGCCTCGGCCGCGGCGGCGCTGGCAGCCCGGCTGTCGCTCGACTCGAAGCGCACGACCGCCATGCGGGTGGTCGGCGGATAGCCGAAGGCGTTGCGGAACACCAGCTCGTCGTCGATAAACGACGCGACGTCGTGGCCGGTGGCGTGGCGGACCGCGGGGTGGTCCGGGAAGTAGGTCTGGATGATCACGCGACCCGGGCGGCGGCCGCGGCCCGAGCGGCCCGCCACCTGGGTGAGCAGCTGAAAGGTGCGCTCGGCGGCGCGGAAGTCGGGCAGGCCGAGCAACGCGTCGGCCGAGATCACACCGGTCAGGGTGACGTCCGGGAAGTGGTGGCCCTTCGCCACCATCTGGGTGCCGACGAGGATCCGCACCTTGCCGGCCGCGAAGGCGCCGAGGCTGTGGCGCAGCCCGTCCTTGCGGCGCACGGTGTCGCGGTCGAGGATCGCGACCGGGACGTCGGGATAGTCACGGGCGAGCAGGTCGGCCACCTTCTCGGTGCCGGCGCCGACCGCATCGAGCAGGGTGCCGCCGCAGCCGCCGCAGGCTGCCGGAACGGCAGCGGTGTGGCCGCAGTAGTGGCAGCGCAGGTCGGAGCTCCGGCGGTGGACCACCAGCGAGACCGAGCACGACGGGCACTGGATGCGGGTGCCGCAGTCACGGCACAGCAGCAGCGGCGCCCAGCCCCGACGCTGCATGAGCAGGATGATCTGGTCGCCGGCGGCGAGGGTCTCCGTCATCGCCTCCCGCAGGCGCCGGCTGAGCCAGGTGTGGCCCTGCTCGCCGGGCTCGGGCGGCTCGCCGCGCAGGTCGACCACCTCGACCTCGGGCAGGCTGCCGCCGGCGACCCGGCGCGTCAGCCGGAGGTGGGTCGCGAGGCCGCGCCGGACCAGCGCCGCCGCCTCGACGGACGGGGTCGCCGAGCAGAGCAGGACCGGGATCGCGAGCCGCTTGCCGAGCACCAGCGCCAGGTCGCGGGCGTGGTAGCGGGGTGACTCCTGCTGCTTGTAGGCCGCGTCGTGCTCCTCGTCGACCACGATCAGCCGGAGGTTGCGCAGCGGCGAGAACAGCGCCGACCGCGGTCCCACCACCACCCGGGTTTCGCCATCGAGCGCCCGCCGCCACTCTCGCCAGCGCTCGCCGTCCGACTGAGCCGAGTGGACGACCGCGGCGCGCGCACCGAAGCGGCGCTCGACCGCGCCGGCGGCCGCCGGCGTCAGTCCGATCTCGGGGACGAGGACGAGTCCGCTCCCGCCGCGCTCGAGGATGCCCTCGAGGGACCGCAGGTAGACCTCGGTCTTGCCGGAGCCGGTCACCCCTTCGAGCAGGAACGGCGCATAGCCCCCGGTGCTGACCGCTGCGGCAATGGACGCAACCGCTGACTCTTGCTCATCGGTCAGGGCGTGGCGCTCCTGCGCGGTCCGCAGCGCCCACCGGGGCGGTCGCGGAGCCCGCTGGGTGAAGGAGACGATCGCGCCGCGGTCGGTCAGTGCGCGCAGGGTGGCGTGGGAGCAGCCGACGGCAGCGCGGAGCTCGCTCGCCAGCGCCGGACGCCCGGCGTCGGCCAGCCACTGCAGGATCTCCCGCTGCCGGGGCGCCCGCCGGCAGTCCTCCAGCAGCTCCTCGAGCGGGCGGTCGGCGATCCGCACGGCGGTCACCTCGGTCGGCGGTGGTCGGTCGCGGCGCCGTTCGCGGACGTCGACGAGACCGAGCAAAACCAGCTCGTCGAGGGCACGCCGGTCGTGGCAGCCGACCTTCGCGAGCAGCGTCGGCACCCGGCAGTTGCCGTCCTGAGCGACTGCGGACAGGATGGCGGCCCCGGCCGCGCCGAGCCCGGCCGTGTCGGCGCCGACGCCCGACGGGGTGAGGGAGACGGTCTCGCTGTCGGCGCGCAGCAACCTGGTGGGGAGCATCGCGGCAAGGGTGTTTCCGAGCGGGCAGCGGTAGTAGTCGGAGATGAACCGGGCCAGGCGGAGCAGCTCGTCCGGGACCAGCGGCTGCGGGTCGAGCACCTCGATGACCGGCCGCACGACGGCCGGATCGAGGTCGCTCGTCGCCTGCACGTCGACCACGATCCCGGTGACGTGCCGCTCCCGCATCGGAACTCGGACGCGGGCTCCTGCGACCGCGAACGCGTCGAGCTCTGGCGGGATGCAATAGGTCAGCGGCTCGGGCGCGCTGCGCGGGATGGCCACGAGAGCGAACATGGAGAGATCGTAGCAGGCGCTGCTACCATGCCCCGCGCTGGGAGCGAGCGCGCGATGCGGGGGAGCTCGAGGGTTCACGGCGACGTCCATGGCAGTCGGCTCGATGCGGCCGAGGCCGTGTTCCGGCTGGTGCGCAGAATCCCGCCGGGCCGGGTCATGTCCTACGGGCAGGTCGCATCCGAGCTGGCGAGCCGGCTGTCGCCGCGCGCGGTGGGTTGGATGCTCCACCGCTGCCCGGAGGACCTCCCGTGGCACCGCGTCGTCAACGCCTCGGGTGGCTGCTCGACCGATCGTCTGCCCGACTTCCCACAGGGACTCCAGCGGGCGATGCTGGAGGCCGAGGGGGTCGTTTTTCGCGACAACGGAACACTCGACCTCGAGCGGTACCGTTGGCAGCCCAGGCAGCGCCGGGGCCGCTGACCAAGGCGTCGCCCGCGGGCGACGCCGTGGCGGCGTCCACCGGTTTCACGGTTGACCGGCCGCGGGTCCAGCCAGCGAGCCCTGTCCGGGCGCCGGCGCTGCGCGCCGCAGCGGTTCGACCTCAGTCGGGCGACGCCTGCTGCGGCAGGTTCGGGTCGTGGGGCATGCTGCCCCGGCTGGCCCTCAGGTACGCGAAGGGCGTCGCGAACAGGAAGTTGGAGACCCGCGAGGTGTAGATGTCGGCCGACGCCTCGATCTGGCGCGCCAGGTGGCTCTTGTCGTTGCCCGCGCGCAGCAGCGGCCCCCAGCGGGCGTCGACGGCCTGCGACGCCTCACGGGCGAGCGGCGCGACCCGCTGGTCGAGGTCGAGGATGCGCTCCTTGAGCTCGGCGAGCCGCGCCGCGAGGACGTTGGGGGCCGTCGCCGGATGAGGCCCGTACTCGAGCTGCGCGCGCTGCAGGTCGAGCCGAACCCGTGCGTGCTCGGCCTCCAGCCGCTCCTTGTCGGCCATCAGTGCGGCGAGCTCGCTCTCGCGCGGCCGGAAGGTCTCCAGCGCGGCGACCTCGTCTTCGAGCTCGCGCAGGATCAGGCCGGTCCGCCAGCGCAGGAGGCTCTTCGACATACGGACATCGGCGAAGATGTGGTCGCCGACGTACAGGATCTCGGCTCCCGAGAGGCCGAGGTACTGCTCGACTGAGTTGGCGTCGCCGCCGACGTAGCAGCCCGGCCCAGGGAACCCCTGCGGCGCCGGCGTCAAGTGGCCGCGCTCCTCGTCGACGATCGAGAACAGCGGCAGCCGCGCGCTGAAGAAGTCCGGCTTGCGGGCGCCGACGATCACGAGCTCGAAAAGGTTGCGCCAGGTCATGCCGGACGGCAGGAAGCGGTCGAAGGCGTGGGCCATGATGGTGCGCACGTAGGACCACTCGGCGTTGGTGATGATGAGCAGGCGCTTGCCCGAACGGCGCTGGTCGAGCAGGGCGAGCGGCGCGTCCGGGTCGAGGTCGACGTAGGTCTCCGGATCGGCGAGGATCTCCGCTTTGAGCGTGCCCTCCAGGTGGGTGTTGTCGAGGTGCTTGTCAATGCGCTGGAAGAGGTCGTGGTAGCCGAGGATCTCGGGGAACCTCCGCTGGTCATAGAGGTCGACGAGCTGCGCGAACAGGCAGCTCCCCGACAGCGAGAACAGCGTGTTGAGGAAGTAGAACCGCGCCTCTGCGAGGTCGATCGGAAAGTGCCGGTAGGCCTCGCGCTGCTCCTCGAAGGTCATCGCCCGGGTGCCGTGGGAGGCCCGCATGACGAACCCGAAGCGATTCGCCTTGACGACGTTGCCGAGCTCGGTGTCGATGACGAGCCCTCTGGTCACCAGGCTCGGGTCGAATCGCAGCTCCTCGACCGGCCACCCTTCGGCCAGCAGCATGCGGCGGATGTGATCGTAGGCGCGCCGCTCCCAGTGGTCGACGCGGTAGTGGACCAGCGTGTAGTCCATGTCGTAGCCGATCGCCGCGATCGCGCGCAGGTTGAGCGTTCGGTTGCAGTAGATCCGGCGTGCGGCCGGGGCCGCGGCGGACAGCGGGAGGTCGTCGGGCATGTCTGGCTCCCCGGCCCGGAACCGGCACAGGGCCGGTGAAGGCTCGTCAACAGGGTCACCCCAGCCGGCCGGGCGAGCCAAGCATAGCCGGTTGCAAGGCTTCCGCCGAGCGACAGGGCACAAAAAAAGCAAGCCCGAGTGGGCTTGGGAAGGAGGAGATTGGTTGGTGCGTCCGATATTCAATATAGGGTCGCCGGCGGAAACAGGCAGTGAGCCGTGTCACACGAAGGGGACGGCTCCGTGCTTCCTCCTTCGGTTCCGCGCGGTCAGGACCTCGCCACCCTCCAGGCGAAGGTCGCCCAGCCAGCGATCAGCAGCAAGCCGCCGATCGGAGTGATCGCGCCGATGGGGCGAAGGCCGGTGAGAGCGAGCAGGTAGAGGCTTCCCGAAAAGAGGACCGTGCCGGCGAGGAACATCCAGCACACTGGCGCCAACCGAGCTTGGGGCCACCGCTCTGCCGCGAGTGCGGCGACGATCAGTGCGATGCCGTGGATCAGCTGGTATCGCGCCGCGGTCGCAAAGGCCTCGAGGAGGGCCGGCTCGAGACGGCTCCTGAGGCCGTGGGCGGCAAACGCGCCGGTCGCCACCCCAGCCCCGGCGAGAGCCGCTCCCAGCACCGTCGCCGTGCGCGCGGTCATCGGTCAGTCGCCCGGCTCGACGACGCCGATGTAGGGCAGGGTCCGGTAGCGCTCGCTCCAGTCGAGGCCGAAGCCGACGACCCACACGTCAGGGATCTCGAAGCCGAGGTAGTCGATCTGGACCGGCACTTGTCGCCGGTCGGGCTTGTGGACGAGCACGCAGGTCTTCAGGGAGGCGGGGTGGCGGGTGGCCAGCGCGCGCAACAGATAGCTGATCGTGTGGCCGGTGTCGACGATGTCCTCGACGACCAGCACGTGACGGCCGGCGATGTTCCGGCGCAGGTCCATGATCATGCGGACGGCGCCGTCGGTCTGAGTGGCGTTGCCGTAGGTGGACAGCGCCATGAAGTCGACCGAGCGGGGGATCGTGAGGCGGCGGGAGAGGTCGGCCAGGAAGATGAACGAGCCCTTGAGCACCCCGACCATGACGAGGTCCTCGACGCCAGCGTAGTCACTCGAGATCGTCTGGGCGAGCTCGGAGATCTTGGCGGTGATCGTCTGCTCGCTGATCAGCACCTTCGGTTCGCTCACCGGCCGCCTCCTCGCACGCATCAGACCGCGGTCACGGTAGCATGTTCCACGGAGCGCCGGCGAGGACGACCGCGGCGCGGGCAGTCGGCTGACCATGCCGCAACCGCACCGCGCTCGTCCCCCGAGAGAGGGCAGGGTGTGAGCGACGCGTCGCGTGACGATCCGATGAAGGCCGCCGCCGGTCCGGTGCGCGGGTCGGTCGTGCGCCTCCTCCGCCATTACGCCTGGCGCTACCGCTGGAGCTACCTCGCCGGCATCGTCTTCGTGGTGCTCACCAACTACCTCGCGGTGAGCATCCCGGGCCAGATCGGGCACGCCATCGATGCCCTGCGGTCGAGCAGGCCCGTCGCGCCGTACGTCATCGCGATCACTCTGATGGGGTTTGCCGTCATCGGCGTTCGAGCCCTGTCGCGGATCCTGATCTTCAACCCGGCCCGGGACCTCGAGTACCACCTCCGCAGCGACCTCTTCTCCAGGCTCCTCACCCTGCAACCGTCCTTCTACGCGAAGCACAAGCGAGGGGACATCGTCAGCCGGGCCTCCAACGACATCTCGTGGGTCCGGACGTTGGTCGGCTTCGGCGGCCTGCAGGTCGTCAACGTCACGATCGCCGTGGCCTTGACGGGGTGGAAGATGGCGGCGCTGTCGCCCCGGCTGACGCTGCTGGCGGGGTTGCCGGTTCTGCTCGGCGTGGCCGCCGTCCAGGGCGCCATCCACAGGCTGTTTCAGCTCAGCCGTATCAACCAGGAGCAGCTCGGGGAGATCTCCGAGCACGTTCTGGGCAGCCTGCAGGGCATGGCGACGATCCAGGGCTTCGTCGCCGAGGAGTCGTTCGTCGACCGTTTCGAGAAGCGCAACGACGAGTGGATGCGAGTCGGGATGAAGCTCGCCATCATCCGTGCAGCCGCCCTGCCGCTGCTGGTGCTGAGCGGGGGCGTCGCCATGTTCGCGGTGGTGGCCGTCGGCGGTCCCATGGTGCTGGCGGGCGCGCTCACCGTCGGCGAGCTGGCGGCCTTCACGGCGCTGCTGACGGTGCTGCTGCCGCCGCTGCGGTCGTTCGGGTGGATGCTGTCGGTGATCCAACGCGGGCGCGCCTCGCTCGATCGAGTCTTCGAGCTCATGGACGAGCCGGTCGAGCGCCCGGAAGGCGCCGAGGGCGTCGTCCTGCCGGCCGGCGCAGGCCCCGCCATCGAGCTCAGGGAGCTCGGCTTCAGCTACCCCGACGCCCCGAACTTCCGTGTGCTCGAAGGGATTTCGACGTCGATTCCGGCAGGCGCCGTGGTCGGGTTGTTTGGACGCACCGGCAGCGGCAAGAGCACGCTGCTGAGGCTGCTGGCGCGCCTGTTCAATCCGCCGGTCGGCACTGTGCTCGTCGAGGGTCACGACATCCTCGAGCTCGATCTGGACGCGTGGCGCCGCCGGGTGACCATGGTCCCCCAGCGGCCGTTCCTGTTCTCGGAGTCGATCGCCGCGAATATCTCCCTCGCGGAGACCGCGGACGATGGCCCGGTGCGCGAGGCGGCCCGCAAGGCCGCGCTCGAGCAGGATCTCCACGCGCTCCCGGACGGCCTCCAGACGGTGGTCGGCGAGCGCGGGATCACGCTCTCGGGAGGCCAGCGGCAGCGCGTCGCCCTGGCGCGGGGCATCGCCCGCGGCGGCGACCTGCTGATTCTCGACGACGTGCTGTCGGCGGTGGATCACTCCACCGAGGCGCGGCTCGTTGACACCATGACCGAGATCGCGCACGGACCGGGCGCCCCGACGGTGCTCATTGCGAGCCACCGGCTGTCGGCGTTCAGGACCTGTGACACCATCCTGGTCCTCGACCGGGGGCGGCTCGTCGACCGGGGGAGTCACGACGAGCTGATCGCGCGGCCAGGTCCGTACCGCGACGCGTGGTGGGTGCAGCGCCAAGGCGGTTCCACCGCCGCCGGAGCGGCGACGTGAGCGATCTCAGGCTGCTGCGCCGGCTGTGGCCCTACCTGCGGGCGGACTGGTGGGTCTTCGCCATCGCGTTGCTGCTGACCCCGGCGGCGGCGGCCCTCAACCTCGTGCAGCCGTACTTGCTGAAGCGGGTCATCGATGACCACATCGTGCCCGGCGTCTCCGAGGGGCTGATGTCGCTGGCCCTGCTGTTCCTGGCGGCGGTCGTCGTCGGCTACCTGCTGCAGGGCGGCTACGTGCTGGCGCTGGCGTGGGGATCGCAGCGCAGCATCGTGCGCCTCCGCTCGGCGATCTATCGCCACTTGCTGCGGCTCCAGCAGAGCTTTCTCGACCGGCAGCCGGCAGGCCGCCTGCTGACCCGCGCGACCAGTGACGTCGATGCCCTCGGCGAGGCCGTCAGCTCCGGTCTCATCAACATCGTCCTCGACCTGTTGATGATCCTCGGCACGTTGGTGGCGATGGCCGTGCTCGACGCTCGACTCACCGTCGTGCTGCTGCTCCTCGCCCCGCCGCTGCTGGTGGTGCTCGAGCTGCTCCGGCGCCGGATGCGGGTGCTGTTCGGCGAGGTTCGCGACGCCCTGGCCGGATTGAATGCCTTTCTCGCCGAGCGGATCGACGGCGTCGAGGTCATCCAGCTGTTCGGCAACCAGCAGGTGGCCGAGCGGAACTTCGACGAGCACAACCGGCGCTTCCGGAGGGCGACGAGCCGGTCGAACGTGTACGACTCGGCGATGTTCGCCGTGGTCGACGGGGCGGCAGCCATCTGCGTCGCGGTGATGCTCTGGTACGGCTCCGGGCTGGCGGCGAAAATGGGTGCTCCGCTGGTGAGGGCGGAGCCGATCAGCGTCGGCCTCCTGGTCGCCTTCATCGAGTACCTGGATCGCCTGTTCCGGCCGCTGCGCGAGCTGTCGTCGCGGATCTCGGAGCTGCAGCGGGGCGTGGTCGCCGTCGAGAGGATCCTTGGCCTGCTCGACGTCGACGAGACGCTGCCGCTCGGCGGGACACCGCTCGCCGAGGTCCGCGGCCACCTCGTGCTGCGCGACGTCTATTTTCGGTACCGGCCCGAGGCCGAGGACGTGCTCTGTGGCGTCGACCTCGAGGTGAAGCCGCGCGAGGTCGTGGCGATCGTCGGCGCCACTGGTTCGGGCAAGACCACCCTGACCCGACTGCTCGACGCCTCGTACCGGGGCTACCGGGGCAGCATCACGCTCGACGGCCAGGAGCTGAGCGAGCTCGACGTCGAGTCGGTTCGCCACCACGTCGCCGGTGTCCGCCAGGATGCTCAGCTGTTCTCCGAGACCGCCCTGTTCAACGTCGACCTCGGCAACCTCGGGATCCCCTTCGCGGCGACCGAGGAGGCGGCCAGTCTGGTGCACGCGGACAGGGTCGTCGAACGCGTCGGCTGGGACCACGTGCTGCGCGAGCGGGGGGCCGGCGTGTCGGTGGGGGAGGGCCAGCTGATCACCTTTGCCCGTGCCATGGCGCACGATCCGGAGGTGGTGATCCTCGACGAGGCCACCGCGAGCATCGACAGCGTCACCGAGAAGCTGATCCAGGACGCCCTCGAGCGGATCTTCACCCGCAAGACGGTGATCATCGTCGCCCACCGCCTGTCCACGGTGGAGAAGGCGGACCGGATCGTGGTGCTCGACCGCGGCCGCATCATCGAGCAGGGCACCCATGCCGAGCTGATGGCGGCCGACGGCCACTACGCGCGGCTGGTGCGCGCCGGCGAGGAGCTTCTGGTCGCGTAGGAGCGTGA